>Ga0102588_1000398_pt1 | contig 48977 bp, 46 predicted proteins | sample AraplaMF_Col_mMS_FD_76854 | JGI IMG/M metagenome (GOLD analysis project Ga0102588, IMG submission 76854) | Arabidopsis root microbial communities from the University of North Carolina, USA - plate scrape MF_Col_mMS (SPADES assembly) (version 2) | ecosystem: Host-associated > Plants > Roots >...
AAGGGTGCTTGCCGCGAGCACCCTTCGCGCGCCAGCGCGCTTCCCACAAAAAAACACTGCCTCTCCTTTTTTGTAGGGTGAGAACTTGAAACGACTGCTACCCATCGTCCTGCTTCTGGCCCCGGCGCTGCACGCTCAGGACCACCCGCTCACCCTCGACACCCACGTCGACATCCCACTGTCGTACATGCATGACCCGAAGTTCGACGCGGGTAAGGACGGCCCGCTCAAGGTGGACCTACCGAAGATGCGACGGGGCGGCCTCGATGCCGCGTTCTTCGTGATCTACGTGGAGCAGGGGCCGCTCACCAGGGCCGGCTACGCGAAGGCGGTGGCACAGGCGGCGCGCAAGTACGATGCGATCGACCTGATGCTGAAACGCTACCCCGATCAGATCCGCCTCGCGCGCACGCCCGACGACGTGAGGGCGAACAAGGCCGCGGGTCGCCTGTCGGCGATGATCGGTATCGAGAACGGCTACTCGCTCGGGCACGACATCAAGCGGCTCGATGCCGCGTATGCACGCGGGGCGCGCTACATCGGCCTGGCGCATGTCGGCAACAACGACCTGTGTGGCAGCTCGTTGCCGAAGGAGGAGCTCGGCGACAAGCCCGACAGCAACACGGGCCTTACCGATTTCGGCCGGCAGGTGGTCCGCCGCGCGAACGCGCTCGGCATGATGGTCGATATATCGCATTCGTCCGATGCCTGCGTGCGCGACGTGCTGGCGCTGTCGACCGCGCCGGTGATCGGATCGCATTCGTCCGCGCGGGCGGTGACGGACCACCCGCGCAATCTCCCCGACGATCTGCTCCGCGCGATCGCGGCGAAGGGCGGTGTCGTGCAGGCGGTGGCATACAAGGAGTTCCTGAAGAAGGATCCGGCACGCGAGGCCGCCGAGAAGGCGTTGCAGGATCGCGTGGTGAAGGGGGCGGGCGATACCGAATACGACAGCGAGAAGCACGATTATCTGCCGGCATACATCGAAGGCATGAAGACGATCCAGCGCGAGCATCCGCTGGCGACGCTCGACGATTTCCTCGACCATATCCAGCACATGGTGAAGATCGCCGGTATCGACCACGTCGGTATCGCGTCCGATTTCGATGGCGGTGGCGAGGTGACCGGCTGGCGCGACGCGTCGGAGACCCGCAACGTCACGGCGGGGCTCAAGGCGCGGGGCTTCGGCGATGACGACATCGCGAAGCTCTGGGGCGAAAACCTGCTGCGCGTGTGGACCGCCGACGAAGCGTCTTCGTCGGGGCCGCTCGACGCGCTGGTCGACGAGGCCGTCGCGCGCTATGCGATACCCGGTATCGCGGTGGGTGTGATCGACGACGGTCGCGTGGTCTATACGCGCACCGCGGGCGAGCTCGCGGCAGGGTCGGGTCGCAAGGTCGATGGCCAGACGTTGTTCAAGATCGCCTCGAACAGCAAGGCCATGACGACCGCGCTGCTGGCGCGGCTCGTCGCGGCCGGCAAGCTGCGCTGGGACGATCCGGTGACGAAGTACCTGCCGGATTTCCGGATGAGCGATCCGTGGGTGACGCGGCAGATCCAGGTGCGCGACCTCGTGATCCACAACAGCGGCCTGCGCGAAGGCGCGGGCGACCTCATGCTGTGGCCGGAGCCGAATCGCTTCACGCAAGCCGATATCCTCGCCGGGCTGGCGCATCTGAAGTTCGAGCACAGCTTTCGTTCTCACTACGCGTACGACAACCTGCTCTACGTCGTGGCGGGCGAGGTCGCGGCGGCCGCGGGCGGCGCACCGTACGAAGACCTGATGCGCCGTGAGGTTTTCGGGCCGCTCGGCCTGTCGCGCTGCCAGGTGGGAGCGTGGTCGCGCGACGGCGTCGGTAACGTGGCGCAGCCGCATGAGCGCACGAAGGATCGCAACGAGGTGATCCACGCGGATCCTGCGGCGGTACCCGCGATCACGTCGGCAGCCGCCGGCGGTGTGCGCTGCGACCTCGACGACATGCTGCGCTGGGCCGGAAACTGGCTGGCGCCGGATGCCGCGCAACTGGCGTGGCTCGACGCCGCGCAGCGTGAGCCGCTCTGGTCGATCCAGAATCCGATGCCGGTCGGCGCACGGCGCAAGGCGTGGAACGGCACGCATCTCTACGGATATGGGTATGGCTGGCGTCTGGCCGATGTCGACGGCCAGTGGAGCGTGTCGCACACGGGCACGCTGTCCGGTATGTATTCCACGGTGAGCCTGCTGCCGGAACGGCGCCGCGGGTTCGTGATCATGATGAACGGCGGCGGCGAAGACGCGCGCGACGCGCTCGCCGAAACGCTGTTGAAGCGATTTACCGCGCCGGGCGAGAAACACACCGTGGGCGAGTATGTCGACCGGATCGCCGCGGAGGCATCGGCACCGGGCGCGTCTCGCGCTCCCGATACGTCGTCGCGCAAGGACGCGACGGTGAGCGAGGCGGCGGCCCTGCTCGGCGTCTGGCGCGATCCCTGGTTCGGCGACGTGACGGTCTGCCCGGCGAAGGGTCGTGTGCGCTTCGTCTCGGCGCGATCGCCGGCGATGACCGGCACGCTGCAACGTGTGGGCGAACGATTCCTCGTACAGTGGCAGGACGCGCGGATGGACGCCGAGCCGTGGCTCGATCTCGCCGCCCCGGACCAGCTTCGCCTGACCAAGGTCGATCCCGATGCCGATTTCAGTAACGACTTCGAAGACCTGTCTTTCACTCGTCTTCGCGCTTGCCCTTAGCGCCCACGCGGCCGATGCGCCGAAGGTGTCGCCGGCACGGTCGCCCGCAGAGGCGGGGCTGACCGACATCCGCACGCTCGTGCCCGATATCGCGGAAGACATCCGCTACGCCGGGCGCGACAACTTCACTGGCGCGGTCGTCGATGGCTACCGGGCGCCGAAATGCTTCCTGCGCACCGCCGCCGCCGAAGCGCTCGCGCGCGTGGAGCGCGCCTTGCGCAACGAAGGCTACGCGTTGCGCGTGTGGGACTGCTACCGACCGGCGCGGGCCGTCGCGGCGTTCGTGCGCTGGGCGGGCGACCTGTCGGACACGTCCACGAAGGCCGCGCACTATCCGAACCTCGGCAAGAACGCGCTGCTTGGCGAATACATCGCGCCGGTATCCGGCCACAGCCGGGGCGCGACGGTCGATCTCACTCTTATGCGTTGCACGACCGGTCGATGCGAGCCGCTCGACATGGGCACCGGTTTCGATTTCTTCGACCCGCGCGCGCATACGGATGATCCGGCCATCGATGCCGCCCAGCGGGCCAATCGTCAGCGACTGCTGCGCGCGATGGCCGCGCAGGGTTTCGTCAACTATCCGCAGGAGTGGTGGCATTACTCGCTACCCTCCGCCGCGGCAGCCGACACCCTTTACGACGTTCCCGTGGAGTAAGCATGCGTCTGGTTCTGCTCTTGTGTTGCGTCGTGCTGGCCGCGTGCGCCGTGTCGTCGGGCCGCGAGGCCGATGTCGACCGGCTGATGCAGCGTTACGAGGGCGATGGTCCCGGCGCCTCGTTGCTCGTGTTGCGCGACGACGTGCCCGTGGTGCGCAAGGGCTACGGTTTCGCCGACGTCGAACGGCGCACGCCCGCGGCGCCCGATACCGACTACCGGCTCGCGTCGGTCAGCAAGCAGTTCACGGCGGCCGCCATCCTGCTGCTGGCGCAGGACGGAAAGCTTTCGCTCGACGATCGCGCGCGGCGGTGGCTGCCGGCGCTGCCGCCAGTGGCGGACGCGATCACGATCCGGCAGTTACTGAGCCATCAGGGTGGGCTGATCGACTACGAGGACGTCATGGCGCCGGATACGTCGGTGCCGCTGCGGGATCGCGACGTGCTCGCATTGCTGGCGACCACCGATCGTCTGTATTTCGCGCCCGGCACGTCGTATCGCTACAGCAACGGCGGTTACGCGATGCTCGCGTTGATCGTCGAGAAGGCATCGGGCGAGTCGTTCCAGGCGTTCCTGCGCAAACGGATCTTTCTTCCGCTGGGCATGACGAACACGCTGGCCTATGTCGCGGGCGGCCCGGCGGTGCCGCATCGCGCCTTCGGGTACAGCGAGGACGGCGGTCGCTGGGTACGCACCGACCAGAGCATGACCAGCGCGGTGCTGGGCGATGGCGGCATTTATTCGTCGATCGACGACCTCGCGCGCTGGGACGCGGCGCTCTACGACGACCGGCTGTTGAGCGACGCCTCGCGCAAGGCCGCGTTTACGGCGTGGGCGCACACGGACGAGGCGGACGTGGACTATGGGTATGGGTGGCGGATCACCGGCGAGACCTTGTGGCATTCGGGCGAGACGATCGGCTTCCGCAACGTGATCGTGCGGTATCCGAAGCGGCGCCTGACGGTGATCCTGCTGACCAACCGGAACGATCCGGAGCCGTACCGGACGGCGCTGGCGATCGGTGCGCTGTTCGTCCGGCCCTGACCGACGCCTCGCCGTTCGCCGATACGATCGGCTCCCACCCTTCGGTAGCCACGCTGCTACCGAAGGGTGGGAGCCGATCGTATCGGCGATTCAAGGCGCCCCGGTCCGTTCGGGGCGGTATCATGGCCAATCCCCATCGCGACCCATGGCCCCCGCATGTCCACGTTCCGCTTCGCTCTGGCCCAGTTCGATTTCCCCGTCGGCGCCACCGCGCAGAACGCGAAGCGCGTCGAGGCGCTGGCCGCCGAGGCGCGCGACAGGCTCGGTGCCTCGCTCGTCGCCTTTCCCGAGCTGACCCTCTCCGGCTACCCGCCTGAAGACCTGCTGCAGCGCCCGAGTTTCCTCGAGGCCTGTGGACGCGAGCTCGCGGACCTCGCCCCGCGCATCGAGGGCATCGCCGCCGTCGTGGGGCATCCGGAGTCGAAAGGGGTGGTTTACAACGCCGCGTCGCTGATCCGCGAGGGGCGGCTGGAGTGGACGTATTACAAGCAGGCGCTGCCCAACTACACGGTGTTCGACGAGAAGCGTTACTTCGAGCACGGTGAGGCCACGCGCGTGTTCACCATCGAGGGCGTGCGCGTCGGCATGCTGATCTGCGAGGACATCTGGGAAGCGGAGCCGGCCGCGCATGCCGCCGAGGCGGGTGCGGAGCTCATCCTGGTCATCAACGCCTCGCCATGGGATCGCCGCCAGGCGGTCACGCGCGAAGAGCTGTTGCGTCGTCGTGCCACCGAGAACGGTGTGCCCATCGCCTACGTGAACCTCGTGGGCGGGCAGGACGACCTCCTGTTCGACGGGCATTCGCTGCTGGTGCAGGCCGATGGCGAAGTGGTCGCGCGTGCGCCGTCGTTCGAGGAAATGCTGCTTACGGTGGAGTACGACACCGAGGCGAAGAAGCTCAGGGCCATCGACTGGCCAGCCGCCGATACACGTTCGCCGGAAGCGATCATGTATGCCGGCATCGTGCGCGGTATCCGGGATTACATCGGCAAGAATCATTTCTCGGGCGTGCTGCTCGGCCTGTCGGGTGGTATCGACTCGGCGCTGACGCTCGCGATGGCGGTCGATGCGCTGGGCAAGGACAAGGTCACTGCGGTGATGATGCCGACCGAATACACGTCGGACCTGTCGCTGCGCGAGGCGAAGGCGCAGGCCGAGCACCTTGGCGTGGAATATCACGTGCTGCCGATCGAGGGCATCTATGGCGCGTTCACCGATGCGCTGGCGCCCGTGTTCGCCGGCCGCGCTCCGGACATCACCGAGGAAAACCTGCAGTCGCGCACGCGCGGCGTGCTGCTGATGGCGATGTCCAACAAGACGGGCCGCCTGCTGCTCTCCACGGGCAACAAGAGCGAGATGGCGGTGGGCTACGCCACGCTCTACGGCGACATGTGCGGCGCCTATGCACCGCTGAAAGACCTCTACAAGACCACCGTGTACGACCTGTCGCGCTGGCGCGCGGCCATCGACGGTGCGATTCCCCTCGCGGTCATCGACCGCCCGCCATCCGCCGAGCTGCGCCACGAGCAGACGGATCAGGATTCCCTGCCGCCGTACGACGTGCTGGACGGGATCCTCGAGCATTTCATCGAGGGCGAGGCCTCGGCGGACGACATCGTGGCCGCCGGCTACGACGATGCGACCGTGCGCCGGGTGATCCGGATGGTGTTCGTGAACGAGTTCAAGCGCCGGCAGTCGGCGCCGGGGCCGCGGGTGACCACCAAGGCCTTCGGGCGCGAGCGGCGGTATCCGATCACGTCGGGGTGGCGGTAATCCTTGCCGTCGCCCCGGCGTACGCCGGGGCCCACGGACCCGGTTTCCGGAAGTGCGGTGCGTCGCGTGTGTTCGCTTCGGGTGAGGCAGCCGCGCGCAGGTCCACCGAGGACGTAGACCCCGGCGTACGCCGGGGTGACGGGCAAAAAAAAGCCGGCTTTCGCCGGCTTTTTCCTTAGTGGTGACCCGAGAACGGGATCGCCTTGCGCCAGATCGACGGATGGTGAGGCCAGTTCGCGTCGGTGAGGTACGGGTGGGCCGGATAGTTCAGGGCCAGCACCTGGCGGGTCTGCTCCGCGAGCGGCTGGCGATCCAGCGCGATGTAGCTGCGGGTGAGGATGGCCAGCGCGTCGGCCGTGGCCGGCGACTGCTGATAGTGCTCGATCACGTACTGCGAGCGGTTGGCCGAGGCGATGTACGACTTGGTCCGCAGGTAGTACTCGGCCACGTTGATCTCGAAGCGGGCCAGCTGGTTGCGCAGGTAGATCATGCGCTGGCGGGCGTCGGTGGCGTACGCGCTGTTGGGATAACGGCGCGTCAGCTGGCTGAAATCGTCGAACGCGGTCAGGTTGAAGCCCTGGTCGCGGCGGGTCTGGGCGCCGTCGCCACGCTGCAGATAACGTTCGATCAGGCCGCCCGTGCGGTCGAAATTGATCAGACCGCGCAGGTAATAGGCATAATCTGCATGCTTGTGGGTCGGAAACGTCTTGATGAAGCGGTTGATCGTGGAGTAGGCGTCGTCCGGCTTGTTGTCTTTGTACTGCGCGTAAGCCAGTTCGATCTGCGACTGCTCGTTGATGTCACCCGACGGGAAGCGCGCGATCAGACGCTCGTAGGCCTTCTCGGCCGCGGCGTAGTCGGAATGCTCCAGCGAGTTGTGAGCGTTGGCGTAGAGCCGGTCGACCGGCATCGTGTCGATCGTCTCCTTCTTGCTGCGGAACATCGAGCAGGCGCTCATCGACAGCGCGAGGACGAGCAGAATGGTGATCTTGGTTGCACGCATTGAGAGAGTTCGGATGCTTGAGCGAAACGGCATGATAGCCGAAACCGGCCGTGGGCCGGGCGAGGCGCTATGACAACGGTACGACATGAGGCCACGGTGCCCGTGGCGGCGGCAGGTCGGCGTTTCGACCAGTCCCTGGCCGAGATGTTCCCCGATTACTCCCGATCCCGCCTGACGGCCTGGATCAAGGAGGGCAAGGTGCTGCTGGACGGTGCCCCCGCGGCCCCGCGGCAGCTGCTGCGCGGCGGCGAGCGGGTGGAGCTGGAGGCCGAGCTGGCCACCGAGGTGCACGCCCAGCCGGAAGATATCGCGCTGGACATCCGCTACGAGGACGACGACCTCATGGTGATCGACAAGCCCGTAGGGCTCGTCGTTCATCCCGGGGCCGGCAATCCGGCGGGCACGCTGCTGAACGCGTTGCTCCACCACAGCCCCGGCCTGGCCGAGCTGCCGCGCGGCGGCATCGTGCACCGGCTGGACAAGGACACGGCGGGCCTGATGGTCGTGGCCAAGAGCATCGCCGCCCACACGGCGCTGGTAGCCATGCTGTCCCGGCACGACGTGCACCGGCAGTACGAGGCCGTGGTGCTCGGCACCATGGTGGCCGGCGGCACGGTGGACCAGCCGATCGGCCGTCACCAGCACGACCGCCTGAAGCAGGGCGTGCGCGACGTGGAGGACGGCGGCAAGGAGGCGATCACCCACTACCGCGTTCGCGAGCGGTTCCGCGCCCACAGCGTGATCCAGTGCAACCTGGAGACCGGCCGTACCCACCAGATCCGTGTGCACATGGCGCATCTGGGGCATCCGCTGGTCGGCGACCAGCTCTATGGCAACGGCCTGCGGCTGCCGCGCGGTGCCAGCCAGGAGCTCATCGACACGCTGCGCGGCTTCCGTCGGCAGGCGCTGCACGCCGAGAAACTGGCGTTCGAGCACCCGATCACGGGCGAATACCTGACCTTCGAGACACCGCGGCCGGCGGATCAGGACGCCCTGATCGAGGCCCTGCGGGCCGATACCGTCCTGCATCCCATCGAGGACTGACGTGGGCGAGCCCTGGATCGTTCCCGACTGGCAGGCTCCGGCATCCGTCGGGGCCGCCGTGTCCACCCGGCTCGGGCCGGGTGTGTCCGCCGCGCCGTACGACCGGCTGAACCTCGGGCTGCGGTCCGGCGACGACCTCGCCGCCGTCGTGGCGAACCGCGAGGCCCTGGCGCTGGCCCTGCACCTGCCGGAGCGGCCGTTGTGGCTTCGGCAGGTGCACGGCACGGACGTGGCCGATGCGACGCTGCCCCCCGACGACGAGCCGGTGGCCGACGCCGCCGTCGCGCGTGGGCCCGGAAAGGCGCTCGCCATCCTCACGGCCGATTGCCTCCCCGTGCTGTTCGCCTCCGGAGACGGCGGCACCATCGGCGCGGCTCATGCCGGCTGGCGCGGGCTGGCAGCCGGGGTGCTGGAGAACACGGTGGCGCGCATGGATGTGCCCGCCGCGGACATCCATGCGTGGCTGGGGCCCGCCATCGGCGGGCCGTCGTACGAGGTGGGCGGAGAAGTGCGCGCCGCGTTCGTCGAAGGCGATGCCGGGGCCGGATCCGCCTTCACGCCCACTCGGCCCGGGCACTGGCTGTGCGATCTGTACGTGCTGGCGCGACGTCGGCTGGAAGCCGCGGGCGTCCGGCACGTGTCGGGTGGCGGATTCGATACGTTCCGCGATGCGCGGCTTTATTCGTACCGGCGCGATGGAGCCGCCAGCGGGCGGTTCGCTTCGCTCATCTGGACGCGTTGAGGCGACGGGAAGTCACCTCGTGCGAGGTGGTCTCGTGTAGGAGCGCGCCTTGCGCGCGACAGCGTTTCGCCCCAGTCCCAGGCCTTGCGCGCCAGCTGCCAGCCACGGCCTCAACAGCTGTCGCGCGCAAGGCGCGCTCCTACGAAGATGGCGCGCAGGACGCTGTTGGCGGCGTCCGAAAAAGGCGCTCAGGGTGCCGTCAACGGCGTGGGCACGTAGATCTCCGGCTTCACGCGCGGCGGCTCGGTCAGGGCCTGCAGGAACGCATTGCGCCATGTGGTGATGTCGTTGCGTTCGAGTACGTCCATCATCGACTGCCAGCGCATGCGGCGCTCCTTCAGCGGCATCTCCAGCGCGCGCTTCAGCGCGTCGGACACCTCGTCGAGATCCGACGGATTCACCAGCAGCGCGGCATCGAGCTCCTGCGCCGCTCCCGCGAATCGCGAGAGCACCAGCACGCCGGGATCCTGCGGATCCTGGCAGGCCACGTATTCCTTGGCGACGAGGTTCATGCCGTCGCGCAGCGGCGTGACGAGGCCGACCTTCGCCACGCGGAAGTAGCCAGCCAGCACCTTGTGGCCGAAGGACTTGTTGACGTAGCGGATGGGTACCCAGTCCGGCTCGGCGTACTGCCCGTTGATGTGCCCGGCACTGCGCTCCAGCTCGCGTCGCAGCGAGCGGTATTCCGGCACGTCGGAGCGCGACGGCGGTGCGATCTGCAGCAGCGAGACCCGGCCGCGCATGTCCTTGTGATCGCGCAGGAGCCGCGCGAATCCCTCGAAACGCTCCGGCAGGCCCTTCGAATAATCGAGCCGGTCCACACCGATGATCAGCGAACGGTCGTCGATGGAGGCGCGCAGCTTGGACACCGCGCCACTGTCTTCGGCGCGGTGCGCCAGCTCCACCGCCTCGGCGGTATCGATGCTGATGGGGAACACGCCGGCGCGGAAGATGCGGCCGTTCGCGGCGCGGATGCGGCCGCCGGTGCGCATCGCGGCACCGAGTTCATGCAGGAAATAGTCTTCCAGCGCGCGCAGGTCGCGCTGCGTGTGCACGCCCACCAGATCGTAGGAAGCGAGCGGCTCCAGCAGCTCGCGATGGCGCGGCAGGGTGATCAGCAGGCCGGCCGCCGGCAGGGGCGTGTGCAGGAAGAAGCCGATCCGGTTCTCGATGCCGAGTTCGCGCAGCATCGCGGCAAGGGGGATTAGGTGGTAATCGTGCACCCAGATGATGTCGTCTTTCCGGATGAGCTTCGCCACGCGCTTGGCGAACGCGCGATTGACGCGCAGGTAGCCTTCGAGGTGATCGCGGCGGTAATCCACCAGATCGCCGCGGTAATGGAACAGCGGCCACAGGGCGCGGTTGGCGAAGCCGCTGTAGTACTCGTCGTGGTCCGCCTTGGACATGTCGATCGTGGCGTAGCTGATGTGGCCGTCTTCCACCTCGTGCAGTTCCTTGCCCGTCTCGGCGGCGATGTTGCCGCTCCAGCCGAACCACAGGCCACCCATTTCCTGCAGCGCCGCGTTCATCGCGGACGCCAGGCCACCCGTCTGCGTCTGCTTCGGCAGCGCGACGCGGTTCGATATGACGACTAGACGGCTCATCTTTCCTTTGCGGCTCCTTGCGTCAACAGTGCTTTCACGGAATCCAGCCAAGCATGAACATCGCCCGGGCTAGACAATGTGAACATGGCCTGTGACGGTTCTCTTGCACCGACGCGTACCGACGCGCCGCCGCGTGCGTTGACCATGGCGAAACCGTGCTCGTCCGTGAGGTCGTCGCCCAGATACACCGGCGTGCGGCCCCGGAACGGCGGCGACGCGAGGAAGGCCGCGACCGCCGCGCCCTTGTCCACGCCGCGTGGCTTGAACTCGTAGACGAAGTTGCCGGGTTGCAGCTCGAAGCGGGGAAAACGGCGGACGATCGCAGGCGCGATCCGGCCCAGTTCGTCGGCGCGCTCGGGGTGCTCGCGGCAATGCAGGGCCACGGACCAGGTCTTGTCCTCGACCCGTACACCCAGCAGGGCGCCGAGATCGTGCACGGCATGGCGAAGCCGTTTCAGCTCGGCCTCATCGACATGCTCGGTGGTGCGGTGGCCGTCGCCGTCGCGCCGCTCGAGCCCGTGCTGGCCGGCGGCGGCCCATTGGCATCGGCCGAAAATGCGGTCGAGGCCCGAAATGGCGCGGCCGCTGACGAGGGCCATCGCGCCGCCGAGCGCATCGTGCAGGGCGTCGAGGGTGTCGAGCAGGCCATCCGGTACGACGACGCCGTCGGGGTCATCGGCGAAGGCGAGCAGGGTGCCGTCCGCATCCAGGAAAAGGGCCGTGTCGCGGGTGACGAGGTCCACGGGTGGGGAAGGCAGGGTGTCGCGGGCGGCGTTCACGGTGGCTCCAGCGGCGTCGATCCTGTCAGGATGCCTTCCGATCCGTGAAAAAAGCGCTGCGTCGAACCGCCGGAAACCGTTGAAGCGGCCCGGTCTCACCCACATCTGTGTCGCCATAGGCGGTCGCGGGGAGGGCCCGGGGCGCGCCATCACCTTCGGAGAACGAAACGATGCGAATGGACAAACTGACGTCGCGTTTCCAGCAGGCGCTGGCCGACGCCCAGTCGCTGGCCGTGGGCCGCGACAACAACATCCTCGAGCCGGCGCACCTTCTTGCCGCGCTGCTCGACCAGCAGGGCGGGTCCACCGGCCCGTTGCTGACCCAGGCCCAGGTGAACGTGCCTGCGCTGCGCCAGCGCGTGGGCGAGATCCTGGAGCGCCTGCCGCGGGTCAGCGGGCAGGAGGGCAACATCAACCTCGGCAACGACCTCAACCGTCTGCTGAACCTCACCGACAAGGTCGCGCAGCAGCGCGGCGACCAGTTCATCGCGAGCGAACTGTTCGTGCTCGCGGCGCTGGAGGATCGCGGCGAGATCGGTGGCGCGCTGAAGGCCGCCGGCGCCACGAAAGAGCGCGTCGAAGCCGCGATCGAAAAACTGCGCGGCGGCGAGAAGGTGCAGTCCGAAAACGCCGAGGAACAGCGCCAGGCGCTGGAGAAATACACCATCGACCTCACCGAGCGCGCCGAGAGCGGCAAGCTCGATCCCGTGATCGGGCGCGACGAGGAAATTCGCCGCACCATCCAGGTGCTCCAGCGGCGCACGAAGAACAACCCCGTGCTGATCGGCGAGCCGGGCGTGGGCAAGACGGCCATCGTGGAGGGCCTCGCGCAGCGCATCGTCAATGGCGAGGTGCCGGAAGGCCTGCGCGACAAGCGCGTGCTGTCGCTCGACATGGGCGCGCTGATCGCCGGTGCGAAATTCCGCGGCGAATTCGAAGAGCGCCTGAAGAGCGTGCTCAACGACCTGTCGAAGCAGGAGGGTCGCGTGATCCTCTTCATCGACGAGCTGCATACGATGGTCGGTGCGGGTAAAGCCGATGGCGCCATGGACGCCGGCAACATGCTGAAGCCGGCGCTCGCGCGCGGCGAGCTGCACTGCATCGGCGCGACCACGCTCGACGAATACCGCAAGTACGTCGAGAAGGACGCCGCGCTCGAACGCCGCTTCCAGAAGGTCTACGTCGGCGAGCCGAGCGTGGAAGACACGATCGCGATCCTGCGTGGCCTCAAGGAACGCTACGCCGTGCACCATGGCGTGGAAATCACCGACCCGGCGATCGTCGCGGCCGCGACGCTGTCGGCGCGCTACATCCCGGATCGCCAGCTGCCCGACAAGGCCATCGATCTGATGGACGAGGCGGCATCGCGCATCCGCATGGAAATCGATTCGAAGCCGGAAGAACTCGATCGCCTCGAGCGTCGCCTCATCCAGCTGAAGATCCAGCGCGAGATGCTGAAGAAAGAGCAGGACGACGAATCGAAGCAGCGCCTCGCCACGCTCGAATCGGATATCGAAAAGCTCGACCGCGAATTCTCCGACCTCAACGAAGTGTGGAAATCGGAGAAGGCGACGCTGCAGGGCGCGACGAAGATCAAGGAGCAGATCGAGCAGGCGCGCCTCGACCTCGAGTCGGCGCAGCGCCGGCAGGATTACGGCGCGATGAGCGAGATCCAGTACGGCCGCCTGCCGGCGCTGGAAACGCAGCTCGCCGCCGCGCAGCAGGCCGAGAAGCAGGACTTCACGCTGCTGCAGGATCGCGTCACCGCCGAGGAAATCGCGGAGGTGGTCGCGCGCTGGACGGGTATCCCCGTGGCGAAGATGCTCGAGGGCGAGCGCGAGAAACTGCTGCAGATGGAAAGCGCGCTGCATGAGCGCGTCGTGGGCCAGGAAGAGGCGGTGCGCGCCGTGTCCGACGCGATCCGTCGCGCGCGTGCGGGTCTGTCGGATCCGAACCGCCCCTACGGCTCGTTCCTGTTCCTCGGCCCCACGGGTGTCGGCAAGACCGAACTGTGCAAGGCGCTGGCCGATTTCCTCTTCGACACGCAGGACGCGATGGTCCGCATCGACATGAGCGAGTTCATGGAGAAGCACTCCGTGAGCCGTCTGGTCGGCGCGCCTCCGGGTTATGTCGGCTACGAAGAGGGCGGTTACCTCACCGAGGCGGTGCGTCGCCGTCCGTACAGCGTGATCCTGCTCGACGAGGTGGAGAAGGCGCATCCGGATGTGTTCAACATCCTGCTGCAGGTGCTCGATGATGGCCGCCTCACCGATGGCCAGGGTCGCACGGTGGACTTCCGCAACACGGTCATCGTGATGACGTCGAACCTCGGGTCGAACCTGATCCAGGAGCAGGCCGGCGACAGCGAGGCCGACTATATGCAGATGAAGGCGTCGGTGCTCGGCGTGGTGCAGGCGCACTTCCGTCCGGAGTTCATCAACCGCCTCGATGACCTCGTGGTGTTCCGTCCGCTCGACAAGCGCCAGATCCGTTCCATCGCCCGCATTCAGCTCGACTACCTCGCGCGTCGTCTCGCCGATCGCCAGCTGGGCCTCGACGTCACCGACGCCGCGCTCGATCAGCTGGGCAGCGCGGGCTTCGATCCGGTGTACGGCGCCCGTCCGCTGAAGCGCGCGATTCAGCAGCAGCTGGAGAACCCGCTGGCGCAGCGCATCCTGCAGGGCGCGTTCGCGCCCGGGCAGACGGTGCGTGTCGACTCGGATGGCAACCATCTGAGCTTCACGGCCGCCTGATCGGCCGTTGTAGGAGCGCGCCTTGCGCGCGATATCTTTTCGCCGTGAGCGACAGGTTGTGTGGCTCACGGCTCCAAGAGCTGTCGCGCGCAAGGCGCGCTCCTACCAAACCCGCGTCATAATGCCCGGCTGAAACACCGAGAACCCTCTCCCATGCCCATTTACGAATTCCAGTGCCAGGCCTGCGGCCATCGCTTCGAGCGTCTGCAGAAGATGTCCGACGCCGATCCGTCCGTCTGCCCCAGCTGCGGCGAGCCGCGCGTCGGCCGCATGCTCAGCGCACCGCAGTTCCGGCTCGCCGGCGGCGGCTGGTACGAAACCGATTTCAAGAAGGACGGCGACCGCAAGCGCAACCTCGTCGAGGGTTCCACGGGCGCGCCGGCTCCGGCGGCTGCACCTGCGCCAGCGGCGGCGCCCGCACCGTCCCCCGCGCCGGCACCAAGCGCGCCGAAGGGCACGTCCGACTGATCCCGCGGTCCGAGGCTGAATCGCCGGCATCGTCCTACGAAGGCGATCGGCATTTTCCTTCGATCCGTTCAAACATCGTTGCGGATTCCTCCGATAGCTTTGCGGCACACCACATCGGAGGTAGGGACATGAAACGCATACTGGGACTGGCTGCCACCATCGCGCTCGGCGCCGCCGCATTCACGGCCGCGCCCGCGGCGCACGCGCAGCGGGGTGGCGGCGACACCGTCAACTGCTTCAGCGACAACGGGCGTCGGTCCTACTGCCGGGTGCCGTGGCGCGACGCACGCCTCGTCCGGCAGGACTCCAAGACGGCCTGCATCCGCGGCCGCACCTGGGACATGGATCGGGGCGGGCTCTGGGTCGACGACGGTTGCCGAGGCATCTTCCAGGAGGCCGGCGGCTGGGGCGGCGGACGCCCGGGTCATGGCGGCTGGGACGACGATCACCACCCGGGGTGGGGCGGCGGTCGTCCCGGCGGCGGTGGGCAGATCGTCAGCTGCGACAGCAACGACAACAAGCGCGTGTACTGCCGCTGGCCGGTCGGACGGGGTGCGCGCCTCGTTCAGCAAACCTCGAAGGCGCAGTGCCGCGAGGGCTACAGCTACGGTTTCACCCGTGACGGCATCTGGGCGGATCACGGCTGTCGCGGACAGTTCGATATCGGCCGCTAAAGGCCGCTCTCCGGCACGTGGGAGACCCCGGCTCGTGGTACGATCCGGGGTCTTTTCCCACGCATTGACCGCCCTCGCGGTAGCCGGAGCTCCAAGCGCATGCGCACCCATTTTTGCGGCCTTATCGACGAGTCGCTGATCGGCCAGGACGTCACCCTTTGCGGGTGGGTCAACACCCTTCGCCTGCAGAGCCACGTGGCCTTCGTCGATCTCCGCGACCACGAGGGCGTCGCCCAGGTCGTGATCGAGCGCGAGAACGCGGATGCCTTCGCCATCGCCGGCGAGCTGGGTTACGAGTACGTGGTGAAGGTCACCGGCCAGATCCGCAAGCGCCTGTCGGCCAACGACAAGCTGAAGACCGGCACCGTGGAGCTGCTGGCGGAGAAGGTCGAGATCCTCAACGCCGCGCGCGATCTTCCGTTCGCGCTGCACGAGACGCCGAACGAAGACATGCGGATGACCTACCGCTACCTCGACCTGCGTCGCCCGGAAATGCAGGCGATGATGCGCACCCGCACCGCGCTGGTGCGCGAGCTGCGCCGTTATCTGGATACCGCGGGCTTCCAGGACATCGAAACCCCGATCCTCACCAAGGCCACGCCGGAAGGCGCGCGCGATTACCTCGTGCCGAGCCGCGTGCATCCGGGCCAGTTCTACGCGCTGCCGCAGTCGCCGCAGCTGTTCAAGCAGATCCTGATGATGGCGGGCTTCGACCGCTACTACCAGATCGCCCGCTGCTTCCGCGACGAAGACCTCCGCGCCGATCGCCAGCCGGAATTCACCCAGCTCGACCTCGAGTTCGCCTTCGTGGAAGAGCGCGACGTGCAGGACTTCGTCGAGAACCTCATCCGCCACGTGTTCCGCGAAGTGCGCCACGTCGAGCTCGACGCCAGCTTCCCGCGCATGACCTATGCCGAGGCGATGCGTCGTTTCGGTTCCGACAAGCCCGACCTGCGCAATCCGCTCGAACTCGTCGACATCGCCGACGCGGTGAAGCACATCGAGTTCAAGGTGTTCGCCGAGCCGGCCAACGATCCCGCTGGCCGCGTCGCCGCGCTGCGGGTTCCCGGCGGTGCCGAGCTGTCGCGCAAGGACATCGACGGCCTGACGGAATACGCCGGTCGTTACGGCGCGAAGGGCCTCGCCTGGCTGAAGGTCGACGACCTCGCCAAGGGGCGCGAAGGCATCAACTCGCCGGTGGCGAAGTTTCTCGACGATGCCGCGCTCACGCAGGTGCTGGCACTCACGGGCGCCGCCAACGGCGACATCGTGTTCTTCGGCGCGGGCCGCTGGAAGGTCGTGACCGACTTCATGGGCGCGGTGCGCCTGAAGGTCGGTCGCGATCGCGGTCTGGTCGAAGACAGCTGGAAGCCGCTGTGGGTCACCGACTTCCCGATGTTCGAGTACGACGATGAAGAGCAGCGCTTCGTCGCGCTCCATCATCCGTTCACCGCGCCCAACATCGACGATATCGCCGATCTGCGCGCGAACGCGGCCGTGGCCGTGAGCCGCGGCTACGACATGGTGCTCAACGGTAACGAGATCGGTGGCGGTTCGATCCGTATCCATCGTCCGGAGATGCAGAGCGCGGTGTTCGAGCTGCTCGGCATCGGCGCGGACGAAGCGGAAGCGAAGTTCGGCTTCCTGCTCAAGGCGCTGCGCATGGGCGCGCCGCCCCACGGCGGCCTCGCCTTCGGCATCGACCGCATCGCGGCGCTGATGGCCGGCACGGAATCGATCCGCGACGTCATCGCCTTCCCGAAGACCACGAGCGCGCAGGACCTCATGACCGACGCACCGTCGGCCGTGTCGGAGCCGCAGCTGAAAGAGCTGCAAGTGCGCGTGGCCGCGGAGCCGGCGAAAGCCTGACGATGAATCCTCCACAGCCCGATGTTCTGCTGTTGCACGGGCTGTGGATGCGTGGCTTCGCCATGGCGATGCTCCATCGTCGCCTGCGCGACGAAGGGTTCCGCGTTCACCAGTTCGAATACATGAGCGTGGCCGCGCCGCCCGAGCAGGCGATCGCGCGGTTGCGCAAGCGCATCCGCGCCCTCGCACCCGGCCCCGTGCACGTGGTGGGCCATAGTCTCGGCGGCATCCTGGCGCTTCTTGCCTGTCGCGACGACGATCTGCCCGACGGGCGCATCGTGTGCCTCGGTTCGCCGCTGGCCGGCAGCGGTGCCGCGCGCGGCCTGACCCATCGATGGGGCGGCGATGTCCTGCTCGGCCGTTCGAAGGAGCTGCTGGAGCACGGCCTCGATCGCTGGGACGGTCACCGCCAGGTCGGGGTGATCGCCGGACGACAGCCGATGGGCCTCGGTTCGCTGGTGGGCGACGTCGGTTCGGAGCACGACGGCTCCGTGGGCGTGGAAGAAACCCGCCTGCCGGGCCTCACCGCCCACTGCGTCCTCGAAACCAGTCACACCGGCATGCTGGTCTCGGCGGATGTCGCGCGGCAGGCGGTGATTTTTCTCAGGGAAGGGCGGTTCGACGCTGACACCTGATCGGGCTGTTCCGGCGACCGGGAATCGCCGATACGATCGGCTCCCACCCCTTCGGTAGAAGGGTCGCTACCGGAGGGGTGGGAGCCGATCGCATCGGCGAACCCTGCGCAGCGCGGCATGCCCGATTCCCTCTGCGGAACCCACTTCCGCTAGAATCGCGCCCCTAGTCCTTCCGGTATCGCCAGGAAACGAACATGGGTAGAGGCCCTTCCATCGAAGGTCGCAAGAACGCCGAAGACGCCAAGCGCGCCAAGGTGTTCACGAAGCTGATCCGCGAAATCACGATCGCCACCCGTGGCGGCGTGCCCGATCCGAACGGCAATCCGCGCCTGCGCGCCGCCGTCGACAAGGCCTTGGCCGCGAACATGACCAAGGACACCATCGAGCGCGCGATCAAGCGCGGCTCGGGTGCCGACGGCGGTGCCGACATGCACGAAATCCGCTACGAGGGCTACGGCCCGGCGGGTACCGCGCTGATCATCGATTGCGTCACCGACAACCAGACCCGCACCGTCGCCGACGTGCGCGCGGCCCTGAACAAGCTCGGCGGCAACATGGGCACCACCAATTCGGTGGCGTTCCAGTTCACCCGCGTGGGCCAGGTGGTGGTGCATACCGGCGGCGACGCCGATATCGAGGGCAAGTTGGAAGAAGCGGCCATCGAGAACAACGCGGAAGACATCGTCATCGCCGACGGCGTCGGCACCGTGTTGCTCGCGGCCGATCCGATCGCGGTGGAGGCCATGCGCAAGGCGCTGGTGGCCGCCGGTTTCGAGGTCGACAGCTCCGACGTGGTGATGCATCCGAACGGCCCGCTGGTGACCCCGACCGGCGAAGCGCTGGAGCAGTTCCAGAAGCTGCTCGACCGCCTGAACAGCCTGGACGACGTGGACGAGGTCTACCACAACGCCGTCCTGCCGCGGGAAGCGGACGACGAGTGAGGCCTTAGGGCCTCCTTCGCCACGCGCGCCACGACCCGACCGTCATGATTCGTATCCTCGGCATCGACCCGGGCAGTCAGCGCACGGGCGTGGGCGTCATCGACGTGGCACCGGGTGGAGCGCTCACCCATGTGTGGCATGGCGCGCTGGCGGTGGCCGGGGAAACGACGTTTCCCCTCCGCCTGAAACGCATCTTTGACGAACTCTGCGGCATCATCGGCACGCATGGTCCGGCGGAAGCCGCGATCGAGCGTGTCTTCATGGCGCGTAACGCGGATTCGGCCCTCAAGCTGGGCCAGGCGCGCGGCGCTGCCATTTGTGCCGTGGTCAGCCAGGGAATCGTCGTGCACGAATATGCAGCGACCGAGGTCAAGCAGGCGGTGGTCGGTACCGGCCGCGCCGACAAGACCCAGGTCCAGCACATGATCGGGATGATCCTCGGCATCAAGGGTCCGCTGCAGGCGGACGCGGCCGACGCACTGGCGATCGCGATCGCCCATGCGCATACCCGGTCCAGTATCGAACGCGTGGGTATCCCGCGCACGGCCTGGAGACGTCGCCGATGATCGGCCGACTGCGTGGCATCCTCATCAGCAAGCAACCGCCGTCGCTCCTCATCGAGGTGGGTGGCGTGGGCTACGACGTCGACGCACCGATGTCGACGATTTACGACCTCCCGGCCACGGGTAAGGAAGTGATCCTTCTCACGCACTATGCGGTGAAGGAAGACGGCGTTTCGCTCTACGGTTTCCTCAGCGAGGCCGAGCGCGCGATGTTCCGCAACCTGCTGAAAGTGAGCGGCATCGGCGCGAAGATCGCGCTGGCCGTGCTGTCGGGTGTGGCGACCGACGAACTGTCCCGCCTCGTGCATGCCGGCGATGTCGTCGCGCTCACCAAGATTCCGGGTATCGGCAAGAAAACCGCCGAGCGCATGGTGGTGGAGCTGCGCGATCGCGTCGACGCGGTCGGCGTGCGCCTGCCGGCGAGCACGGCAGGCGATGCCATCGACGCCGATCCGGTGAGCGAGGCCACCGTCGCCCTGCAGCAACTCGGCTACAAACCCGTGGAAGCCTCCCGCCTGGTCCAGAAAGCCGCCGCCGATGGCGACACGGCCGAGGCCATCATCCGCAAGGCGCTGCGCGCCGCGTTGGGAACCTGACAGATGGGCCAGCACAACCCCGCCGAAGAGCTGCAGAACGCGCACGGCAAGAAACTCGCCGCGCTGGCGCTCGGTGCCATCGGCATCGTGTTCGGCGACATCGGCACGAGCCCGCTCTACACCATGAAGGAAACGCTCGGCACGCACGGCATGACGCCGGAGCCGATGGCGGTACTCGGCGTGCTCTCGCTGATCTTCTGGTCGCTGCTGATGGTGATCTCGCTGAAGTACGTCACCTTCGTGATGCGGGCGGACAACAAGGGCGAGGGCGGCATCATGGCGCTGATGGCGCTGGCGCAGCGCAGCGTCAGCGGTTCGCCGCGCGCGCGCTGGGTGCTGGCGGCCATCGGCATCTTCGGTGCGTCGCTGTTCTACGGCGACGGCGTGATCACGCCGGCCATGTCGGTGCTCTCGGCGGTGGAAGGCCTCGAAGTTGCCGCGCCTCAGCTCGAAACCTACATCCTGCCCATCTGCCTCGTGATCCTGCTGGTGCTCTTCGCCATCCAGCGCCACGGCACCGAGATCGTCGGCAAGGCGTTCGCGCCGGTCATGACGGTGTGGTTCCTCGTGCTCGCGTGGCTCGGCCTGCGCCAGCTGATCGCGCACCCGGAAGTTCTCTGGGCGCTGAATCCGGCGTATGCCGTGCGCTTCTTCATGGAGCACGGCAAGCAGGCCTTCATCGCACTCGGTGGCGTGGTGCTGGCGCTCACCGGTGGCGAGGCGCTGTATGCCGACATGGGCCACTTCGGCAAGAAGCCCATCCGTCTCGCGTGGTTCTTCTTCGTGCTGCCCGCGCTGCTGATCAATTATTTCGGTCAGGGCGCGCTGCTGCTGCACAATCCGGCCGCGATCGAAAATCCGTTCTACAAGTTGGTGCCGGAAGACCTTCTGTATCCGATGATCGCGCTGGCGACGGCGTCGGCCGTGATCGCCTCGCAGGCGGTGATCTCGGGCGCGTTCTCGATGACGCGCGAGGCGATGTCGCTGGGTTATTCGCCGCGCATGGCGGTGGTGCATACCTCGCACGAGATGTCCGGCCAGATCTTCGTGCCGTGGGTGAATCGTCTGCTGCTGGTGCTTGTGTTCCTCGCGGTGATCGGTTTCCGCTCGTCGAACAATCTCGGCGCGGCTTACGGCATCGCCGTGACGGGCACCATGACCATGACGACGCTGCTGGCGCTGGTCGTCGCCCGCCGCCGCTGGAACTGGCACTGGTCCGCGGTGATCACCGTCGGCATCATCTTCCTGATCACCGACCTCTCGTTCTTCGGCGCCAACGCGCTGAAGATCGCGCACGGCGGCTGGTTCCCGCTGGTGCTCGGCGTGGTGATCTTCACCGTCATGACCACGTGGCGGCGGGGCAGGGACCTCGTGGTGCGCGAGATCAAGCAGTCCGGACTGGCGCTCGAGCCGTTCGTGGCGAACATCTCCGATCATCCGCCCGTGATCGTTCCCGGTACGGCCGTGTTCCTCACGGCGAACCAGAATTCGGTGCCGCACGCGATGCTGCACAACCTCAAGCACAACAAGGTGCTGCACGAGCGCAACGTGCTGCTCACCGTGGAAATGCTGGAAACCCCCGTCGCCGACTACGACGAACGCATGGAAGTCATCGAGTACGGCAGCGGCTTCTACGGCCTGCAGCTGCGCTACGGCTTCGCGGAAGATCCGAACATTCCGCTGTCGTTGCAGCGTGCGAGTGCGAAGGGCCTCGACTTCGACATGATGGACACCACGTTCTTCCTGTCGCGAGAAACCATCGTCGCGGACATCCGCCGTCCCGGCATGGCCATGTGGCGCGACAAGCTCTTCGCGTTCCTCGCCCGCAATGCGCTACCCGCGACCGCGTTCTTCCAGATTCCGGGAAATCGCCTGATCGAACTCGGCGCGCAGGTAGAGATCTAGCCGCTCGCGCCATGCCCCCTTTTGTGGGAAGCACCCTTCGCGGCGACTATTCAAGGTCAGCTTTCGACAAGCTTGCGTGCGATATCCAGAAGCCTGGCCTGATTTCTCTCGATAGCCTCGGGACGATTCGGTTGCAGCTCGAGCGAATAAAGCTTGCGCTGATTTGCCCAGCCCACGCGTACCAGGCTGCGCCCCGACCTGTCACGAGCTGTCTTGACAGTACCCTCGTACCCGTTCACGTCGGTGTTCACCCACTCCTGGATGACGGTTACCGAGTCCTTGCTCGCTGCATGGTCGTTCTCTTCGAGGACGACGAGGCCGAGATCGGGCACTTCGAATGTCCGGGAAACGCCTGTCCATTTGCCGTCGAGGTGGTTTCCCCCAAGGCGAATTTCCATCAGCGTTGCCGACGAGAGTTCGGACGTCCCGAGGCCAATCGGCGTGACCCGCAGGTCGTCCTGAATGTCCGACAGTTTTCTGAAGGCCCGATCGTGACGAGGTATGTACCCACGTTGGTTCGCGGCTGCTTTCATTGCCGCGCGCAGGTCGGTGACCTTGTCGGTGCCGACCGTGTAGAACCCCAGGCTTCGCTGTTCTTCGATCTGCTTGCGCGTTTCTTCAGCCTGTTCCGCGGTACTCCAGGTTTCGCTTAGAGGAACGGTATGGAGTCCGGGAGTGGTATCGACCTTCCGCAGGTCCGCCCCCTGATCCAGCGCCTCCTGAATCTGGGGGCGCGAGAAGGGCACGGCGTCCGCCGTTGACTTGATCTCTCCGGATGCCTCGATCGATGCAACGACGAGTATCGCCGCACCCAATATCTGCGCCTTCATTCGTTCTCCTTCGTTAGCGGCCTGACGGGCTCCGACAGATTGGGAGTCAACCCGAGGAAGTCGCAGACGGCGACGGCCTTTGCGGACTCCGGTCAACGCCAATAGACGACGTCGGCCGATTTGCCGACCGCGATGGCTGTTTCCGCTATCGCTGTCGCGTCGGACCTGGCGCGACGCTCGGGCGCACTCGCGTTCGGAAATCGCTGCCGCTATGGCCGAAAGGGTCGTTATCCACACCCGATGTGGATACCGCCTGCATAACCATGTGGACAAGTTCGATTCGTGGTTAGCGGTCAATGACTTGCGTTGGGCTGGTTAGTTCGTGATCAGTGGGGCGAAGCACGCCGTGCTCTCGCAGGAGCGCGGTCGTTCCGGGCGTGTTTCGTGTTATCCACACGCTGTGTGGATACCGCCTGCATAACCGTGTGGACAACTCCGATTCCCGGTTGGCGGTCAACGACTTGTGTTGTGCTGATTAGTTCGTGATCAGTGGAGCGGAGCATGCCGCGCTTCTGTAGGAGCGCGCCTGCGCGCGACCGCTCTTCGCGTCGGTGCGCAGGATGACGAGCGAGGTATGGGGACTGGGGCGAAGGGCGGTCGCGCGCGGGGCGCGCTCCTACGAGGAGCGCGGTCGTTCCGGGCGTGTTTCGTCTTATCCACATGCTGTGTGGATACGCCCTGCATAACCGTGTGGACAACTCCGATTCCCGATTGGCGGTCAACGACTTGCGTTGTGCTGGTCATTCACTGACCAGCGCGTGCGGCCGCGAAGACCTGCCATAATGTGACCCATGTCCGAACACCGCATCATTTCCTCTGCCGCCGCCATGGACGACGAGGCGCTGGAGGCGAGCATCCGCCCCAAGCGACTGGCCGAATACCTCGGCCAGCAGACGGTGCGCGAGCAGATGGCCATCTATATCGAGGCCGCTCGCCGCCGGAGCGGGGCGCTCGACCATACGCTGATCTTCGGCCCGCCCGGTCTCGGCAAGACCACGCTCTCGCACGTCATCGCGAACGAGCTGGGCGTGAACGTCCGCTCGACGTCGGGCCCGGTGCTCGAGCGTGCGGGCGACCTCGCGGCGCTGCTGACGAACCTGGAAGCCAACGACGTCCTCTTCGTCGACGAGATCCATCGCCTGTCGCCGGTGGTGGAGGAAGTGCTCTATCCCGCGATGGAGGACTTCCAGATCGACATCATGATCGGCGAAGGTCCGGCCGCTCGCTCGATCAAGCTGGATCTGCCGCCTTTCACGCTGATCGGCGCCACGACGCGCGCGGGCCTGCTCACCGGTCCGCTGCGCGACCGTTTCGGCATCATCCAGCGCCTGGAGTTCTACAGCGTCGATGAGCTGACGGCGATCGTGCGCCGCGCCGCGCGCATCTTCGGCATCGAATGCGAGCTCGAAGGCGCGGTGGAAATCGCGCGCCGGTCGCGCGGTACGCCGCGCATCGCCAATCGCCTTCTTCGCCGCGTGCGCGATTTCGCGGAAGTGCGTGGCGACGGCCGTATCACCCACGAACTGGCCCGTGCGGCCACCGACATGCTCAAGGTGGATGCCGAAGGCTTCGACGACCTCGATCGTCGCCTGCTGGGCACCATCATCAACAGCTTCGACGGTGGTCCGGTCGGCGTGGAATCCCTCGCCGCGGCCCTGAGTGAAGACCGCGGCACCCTCGAGGACGTGGTCGAGCCCTACCTGATCCAGCAGGGCTACCTGATCCGCACGGCGCGCGGCCGCATGGCCTCCGCCAAGGCCTGGCGCCACCTCGGGCTGAATCCGCCGCCGCGCCAGGCGGCCACCCCCGACCTGTTCTCGGACGACGCATGAGCGTCTTCGGCTGGCCCGTTCGCATCTACTGGGAAGACACCGACGCCGGCGGCGTCGTGTACCACGCCAACTACGTCCGCTTCATGGAGCGGGCGCGCACGGAGTGGCTCCGCGCCCAGGGCATCGACCAGCTGGCCCTGCGGCAGACCACGTCGCTGGGCTTCGTGGTGCGCGACATGCACCTCGATTTCCTGCGTCCGGCCCGTCTGGATGATGAACTGAGGGTCACCGTGGCCGTCAAAGAGCGCCGTTCAGCAAGTATGCTGTTCGATCAGGAGATCGTGCGGGGGGATGAGTCGCTCGTGCGCGCCAGGGTGCGTGCGGCATGCGTCAACCTCGACACGATGCGTCCGGCGCAGATCCCCGCGGGTCTGTTCCCAACTGAATTTCCCTTTACCTAAAGCCCCAGATACCCGGCGGAGAGCCTGCAAGCGATGAACGGTGGACTGAACATTTTCAAGCTGGTCGCGGAAGCGAGCCTGCCGGTACAACTGGTGATGCTCCTTCTGCTGGTGTTCTCGTTCCTGTCGTGGGTGATCATCATCCGCAAGTACAGCCAGCTGAAAACGGCTCACGACAACGCCGAGACCTTCGAAGACCGCTTCTGGTCCGGTGGCGATCTCGCCGCCCTGTTCCGCGAGGTGGGCAACCGCGAAGGCCAGCACGGCATCGAGAACGTCTTCGAAGCCGGCTTCCGTGAATTCGCGCGCCAGCGCCAGCGCCGCGTGACCGACGCCAACCGTGTCATCGAGGGCTCCGAGCGCGCCATGCGCGTGGCCGGCACCCGCGAGATCGGCAAGCTCGAGCAGAACCTCGAGTTCCTGGCCAACGTCGGTTCCATCAGCCCGTACGTCGGCCTGTTCGGCACGGTGTGGGGCATCATGGGCGCCTTCCAGGGCCTGGGTGAAATGAAGGACGTCACCATCTCGGTGGTCGCGCCGCACATCTCCGAAGCCCTGATCGCCACCGCCATGGGCCTGTTCGCCGCGATTCCGGCCGTCTGGGCCTATAACCGCTACGCCAACAAGGTCGAGCGCATCGCCTCGCGCTACGAGGTGTTCCAGGAAGAGTTCTCCTCGGTGCTGCAGCGGCAGATCCACACCGACGAGCCGGCCTGAGCGGAGCGTTCGCGATGCGCAATTACCACCGCCGGCACAAGCGGAAGCTGAAGTCCGAGATCAACGTCGTGCCGTACATCGACGTGATGCTCGTGCTGCTGATCATCTTCATGGTCACCACGCCCATGATGAACCTCGGCGTCGACATCCAGCTGCCGCAGACCAAGGCCAAGTCGCTGCAGGACAAGAAAGATCCGGTCGTCGTCTCGGTGGACGAGAGCGGCCAGATCTACCTCACGGCCAATGGCGCCAAGCGCGAGCCCGTGAGCGCCGACGAGTTCAAGACGAAGATCACGGCGTTCCATAACGCCAACCCCGAGCTTCAGGTGCTGGTGGCCGGCGACCAGCGCGTCGGCTACGGCAAGGTGTACTCGATCCTCCCGATCCTCCAGGAAGCGGGCGTCTCCAAGATCGGCCTGATGAGCCAGCCGGAGTCGGGCGCGCAGAATGGAAAACCGTAACGGCACGCCCCGCGCGGTCGTTCTCGCCGCGCTCCTGCACGTCGCTATCGTGGCCTTCCTTGGCCTCGCCGTGATCCCGTGCTCGGATTACGAGAAATGGGCCGAAGCCCTGGGCCTTCCCGCCGACTGGAATCCGCTGAAGTGCCCGGCGCCGCTCGAGCTGCCCGGTCAGATCATCGAGGCGACGCTGGTCGGCCCCACGGGCAGCCCGCCGCCGAAGGCCACCAAGGTCAAGCCGACGCCCGACACCACGCCGCCGCCCCCGGTGACGCCGACGCCTCCGCCGCCGCAGCCCGAGAAGCCGAAGGTCGAGACGCTTCCGCCGCCGCCCAAGCAGCCTGACCTCAAGGATCAGGAAGAAGTCGTCGACGACGCCGTGCAGAAAGCCGAGGACGCCAAGCGCCTGCAGGAAGAAAAGCAGCGCCAGCGTCAGGCCGAGCTCGACGCCGAGCAGGAACAGAAAAAGAAGGAAAAGCAGAAGCAGATCGACGACATCTTCAAGCAGCTCGACGCGGCGAAGGCCCAGACGAAAAAGGCCGATACCACGAAGAAGCAGGCCGAGCAGCAGCTGAAGGATCTGCAGAACGCCAAGGACGACGGTCTTCCGGATCTGCCGGCCGCCGACCAGAAGCAGTCGGGTACCAATGGCCGCGACACCGGCAAGCTCGGCCAGTACCTGGCGGCGATCCAGAACTCGGTCACGAGCAACTGGCTGCGCCCGGACAACATGCCCAACGCGTCGTGCCAGGTGCACATCGTGCAGGTGCCGGGCGGCCAGGTGCTGAGCGCCAAGGTCGACTCCAGCTGCCCGTACGACGCCACCGGCCGTGCCTCGATCGAAAACGCCGTGTTGCGTGCCCAGCCCTTGCCGTATCAGGGTTTCGAGGACGTATTCCAGCGCAACCTCACCTTCACGTTCAGGCCGCAATGATGGTGCGCGCCTCATCCCGGCCCTGGGCCGGGGTGGGGCGGTTCATTCACCGGTCACGCAGGAAGCGACCGTCGCGCTAACATTTCGCCGCCGTCCCCTATCTCCAGGTCGCAATGAACCAGCCCATGCGCAGAATGTTTTCCCGCCTCGCCATCCTCCTGGTCACGCTGACCGGCTTCGCGGCCGGCCCGGTCGCCGCCCAGTCGCTCAACGTCGACATCGTCGGCGGCCTGAAGACGGCGACCCCCATCGCGGTGGTGCCCTTCGCCCAGGCTGGCGGCGCGCCGCTGCCGACCGACGTGGCCGACGTCATCCGCAACGATTTCAACCGCTCGGGCAAGTTCCGCTCGCTCGACAAGGCCGACATCGTCGAGACCCCGTCGCAGGGCTCGGACATCAAGTTCGCCACCTGGCGCCTGCTCAAGCAGGATTACCTGACCATCGGCCGCATGAGCGATGCCGGCGGTGGCATGGTCAAGGTCGATTATGAACTGTGGGACGTCAACAAGCAGCAGAGCCTGCTCGCCCAGTCGTTCACGGCCCCGGCCGGCGACCTGCGCGGCGTGGCCCACCAGATCGCCGGCCAGATCTATGAAAAGATCACCGGCGTCCGCGGCGCGTTCTGGACCCGCATTGCCTATATCACCGCGGTCGGCGTCGGCAACAACACCACCTATTCGCTGATCGTCGCCGATTCCGACGGCTTCAACCCGCAGGTCGTGGCCCGCTCGCGCGAGTCGCTGCTCGGCCCCGCCTGGTCGCCCGATGGCAGCAAGATCGCCTACGTGTCGTTCGAAAGCGGCAACTCGGCCGTCTACGTGCAGAACATCAACACCGGTTCGCGCAGCCTGATCGCCTCGCACCCGCGAGGCATCAACAGCGCCCCGGCCTGGTCGCCGGACGGCAGCAAGCTGGCCGTCAGCCTGTCGTACGTGGGCAACCCCGAGATCTTCGTGATCGACGTGGGCAGCCGCACCGAAACCCGCCTGACCAACAACTTCGCGATCGACACCGAGCCGACCTTCACCCCCGACGGCCAGAGCATCATCTTCACCTCCGATCGCTCGGGCAAACCGCAGCTCTACCAGATGTCCGCCGCGGGCGGTGCCGCCCAGCGTCTGACCTTCCAGGGCGGCTTCAACGCCAGTGCCTCGGTGAGCTTCGACGGCAAGCAGATTGCGATGGTGCAGGGCAACGGGAACGTGTATCGTATCGCCATCATGGACCGTAGTCTGGGTGGACAGGTGCGCTTCGTTTCCCCGGGTAACGTGGACGATTCGCCCAGCTTCGCGCCCAATGCCAGCATGCTGCTCTATGCGGCGTCGCAGGGTACGCGCGGCGTCCTGTATGCGGTTTCGGCAGACGGTCTGGTACGCCAGCGGCTCGTCCTATCGGACGGCGACGTGCGCGAACCGTCGTGGGGACCCTATCGACAGCGCTGATGGCGCGCCCTCGCGGGCGGCGACACCGGCATAGCAGGATTGGCGCGACGTTGTCGCGCCTTTTCTGCGAACAGCGTTCTATCGGCGGCGGCTTTAGGGCAGCCACCGGCAAGAAAGACGACGGGTGCGGGACAGCACCCGTCGGCATAGAGGTAAGTAGAAAAACAGCCGGACAACCGGCGGTGCTGTCCCGAAACGAAAACCGACTGTCGGAACTCAACTGTTGAAGGAACGTCCCATGAATAAGACCGTTACCGTCACCCTGGCTGCCCTGCTCTGCGTTGGCGCGGCCGCGTGCTCGAAGAAGAACACCAAGCCGGCTCCGATGCCGGAACAGCAGCCGGTCGCCACGACCCAGGCTCCCACCAACGATGGCAAGTACCAGCCGTCGGATCTCGACACCGATGCCTGCCTCCGTCAGCGCGTCGTGTACTTCGATTTCGACAAGAACGACGTGAAGCCGGAATTCCAGCAGATCATCGCTTGCCACGCCAAGTACCTGCAGGACCGTCCGCAGTCGGCCATGACCCTCGAGGGCAACACCGACGAGCGCGGCACGCGTGAGTACAACCTGGGCCTCGGCGAGCGCCGTGGCAATGCCGTCTCCAGCGCCCTCCAGGCTGCTGGCGGTTCGGCTGGCCAGGTCAACGTGACCAGCTATGGCAAGGAAAAGCCGGTGTGTCGCGAGCACAACGAAGACTGCTGGGCCAAGAACCGTCGCGTTGAGATCGTCTACACCGCGAAGTAAGTAATGAAGAAGACTCTGGCTACCAGCATCATGGCCAGGCTTGGCGTGGCGGGCGCAATCGCGTCCGCCACGCTTTTTGCCGTGCCAGCCCTCGCTCAGGACACCCGTCTCAGCCTCGCCGACCGCGTGTCGCGGCTCGAGCAGCAGTCGCAGGCGCAGGCCGGCAGCACGACCCTGGTAAACCAGGTCAACGATCTCCAGCAGCAGGTGTCGCAGCTGCAGGGCCAGATCGAAGAGCTCCAGCACCAGAACCAGCAACTCCAGGAATCCCAGAAGGCGCAGTACGCGGACCTCGATTCGCGACTGGGTCGTATCGAAAAGGGTGGGGCGCCGCAGGGTCAGCCCGCCGCGTCCAGCACACCCCCGCCGTCGACGCCGAATCCGGCTCAGGCAACGGCCGCAGCCGCCGCACCCGCGGCCGCCGCCAGCGCACCATCCCAGCCCGCCAGTGGCGACCAGCAGGCCGCCTACGACGCGGCGTTCAAGTCGCTGCGTGCGGGCGATTACGTCACCGCGTCGCGTGGCTTCCGCGACTTCCTCGTGAAGTATCCGGACAGCCCGCTCGCGCCCAATGCCTATTACTGGCTGGGCGAGTCGTACTACGTGACGATGAACTACCCGGTCGCCATCGAGGCCTTCCAGCGCCTGGTGAAGAACTACCCGCAGAGCGACAAGGTTTCCGACGGCCTGCTCAAGGTGGGCTACTGCCAGATCGAACTGAAGCAGCAGGACGCCGCGATCGCGACCCTGAAGCAGGTAACGGCCAAGTATCCCGGCAGCAAGGCCGCGGGTCTCGCACAGGAACGCCTGCGTCGTCTGCAGCGCCAGACGGCCAACTAAGCCATGAACGGTAACACCGCAACTCCGGCGGACGTCTCGCCGGTCGCGCCCGTCGCGGAACGCCTGCGGATCACCGAGATCTTCCACTCCGTGCAGGGCGAAGCCGACGCGATCGGCTGGCCCACCGTGTTCGTGCGCCTGACCGGCTGCCCGCTGCGTTGCGTGTGGTGCGATACCGAATACTCGTTCCATGGCGGCCAGTGGCATGACATCGACGCGATCCTCGCGGAAGTCGCCAGCTACGGTGCGCGCCACGTCTGTGTCACGGGCGGCGAGCCTCTCTCGCAGAAGCGCTGCCTGATTCTGCTGCGCAAGCTGTGCGATGCGGGGTACGAGGTGTCGCTGGAAACCTCGGGCGCGCTGGATGTGTCGAAGGTCGACCCGCGCGTGCGCAAGGTCATGGACCTCAAGCCGCCGGACTCCGGCGAGAGCGCCCGCAACCGCTGGGCGAACCTCGACCACCTGCTGCCGCACGATCAGGTGAAGTTCGTGATCGCGAGCCGCGCCGACTTCGAATGGTCGCGCGACGCGGTGCGCGAGCATGGCATCGATAGCAAGGCGATGGTGCTGTTTTCCCCGGTGTGGTCGAAGGTCGAACCACGCGAACTGGCGGAATGGATCATCGCCGAACGCCTGCCGGTGCGTTTCCAGCTGCAGCTGCACAAGCTGTTGTGGAACGACGCCGCGGGCCATTGAACCGAACAGGTAACGTCATGAATGCTTCGAACGCACCCCGCAAGGCCGTCATCCTCGTCTCCGGCGGCATGGACTCGGCCGTCACGATCGCGATGGCGCGCGAGCAGGGCTTCGAGGTGTACGCGCTGAGCGTCGCTTATGGCCAGCGCCACAGTTCCGAACTCGAAGCCTCCGAGCGCGTGTCGAACATGCTCGGCGCGATCGTCCACAAGACGGTGCACGTCGACCTGCGCAGCATCGGCGGCTCGGCGCTCACCGCGGACATCGACGTGCCGGAAGAGGGTGGCGCGGGCATACCCGTCACCTACGTGCCGGCCCGCAACACGATCATGCTGTCGATCGCGCTCGGCTGGGCCGAGGTGCTCGGTTCGAACGACATCTTCTGCGGCGTCAACGCCGTGGATTACTCCGGCTACCCGGACTGCCGTCCCGCGTTCGTCGAGGCCTTCCAGAGCCTTGCGAACGTCGCGACCAAAGCGGGCGTCGAAGGCGCCGGCATCCGGATCCACGCGCCGCTGATGCAGATGGGCAAGGGCGACATCGTGCGTGAAGGCATGCGCCTCGGCATCGATTTCTCGCAGACCGTCAGCTGCTACAACGCCGACACCAAAGGCCGTGCCTGCGGCCACTGCGACGCGTGCCGCCTTCGCGCCGAAGGCTTCGCCAAGGCCGGCGTGCCGGATCCGACGCATTACGTCTGATCGGCACCGGCGGTACGTCAGCCAGCCGCGCGGAGCAGCGGCGCGAGGTACTGCTGCACGATCCACCAGAAGGCGCCGACCATGGCAAGCAGCGTCGCTACGACGCCGCCGAGAACCCAGGTCTTTGTGGCCGTGTGCGAAATGCGTTCTTCGAGCACGCTTACCCGGCCCGACAGATCCATCACCGACATTTCGACGCCGGCCATCCTGACCGCGATCCGGTCCATCCTGCCCTCTAGCTGTCCCATTCGTCCGTCGAGGACATCGATCCGTCCGCCCAGGCGCTGCTCGACGGCACGAAGCTCGCCACGGGTCGCCATGTGGCGCATCCGCTCCGCGAGCACGAAGACGAACTCGCGTAAGGACCGTGGCTCGAATGCGGGCCACTCGCCATTCGCGGCGGGGTCGAAGTCGTGGTCAATCGTCGTGGGGGTGCGGGCGTTCATCGCGAAGTCCGTGGTGCGGGTTGCCGCAACCATACGCAGTTCGCACGAGGAAAAAATGAGAAAAATGCCCAATCGAGCGTCGCGGTGCGACGTGACTTCGCGAATGGTGGGTCGTGCCGGATTCGAACCGGCGACCTACGGATTAAAAGTCCGCTGCTCTACCAACTGAGCTAACGACCCACACGCGGGAACCGGCAAGTTTACGAGGCGGGGCGCGGCGGCACAACCCGGACGGGCGTTTCAGGTGGCGACGACGATCGCTTCGACGTCGCGGCCAGCGTCGCGCCAGGCGCCGAGACCGCCGGTGAGCGGGCGGACGTTGGCGAAGCCGAGCTTGCTGAGGCGTTCCGCGACACGGGCGGCGGAGACTTCGTTCGGGCACGAGCAGTAGATCACCACGGCGCTGTGCCGGGGCAGCGTCGCGAGCTCGGCGTCGGCGGTGGCGAGGTCGAACAGCCGCGAGCCGGGGATGACGAACGGGTCGTCGCGACGGCTGCTCAGGGAGCGTACGTCCACGATCAGCGCGCCCGGCTCGCTGGCGAGCAGCATCGACAGCTCGTCGACGGAGATGCGTGTCTTGCGCAGCCGCAGGATGAGCAGCGTGCGCCGCACGTAGCGAAACACGATCCACAATGCGAGGGCGATGATGCCCGCGGCGGCGAGCCCGATGCCGAACTGGCGGAGAAGCGCGAGCACCGCGTCGATCTGCCGGTAGAAGAGCATGCCCGCCGACAGGCCCACGGAAATCCACAGGGTGGCGCCGAGCAGGTCGTACACGGTGAAGCGCGAGAAGCGCGTGTCGCTGGCACCGGCGATGGGGATGGCCACGAGCGACAGCCCCGGGATGAACCGCGATACCAGCAGCAGCTTCACGCCGCGCTTTTCGAAGAAGCCGCTCGCGCGACGCACGCAGGTGTCGGGCGACAGCGAGATGCGGCAGAGTCCATCGAGGACGCGGTAGCCGTAGCGCCGCCCCGTGAGGAACCACGCCGCGTCACCGAGGAACGCACCCGCCAGTGCCGCAAGAAATGTCGCGATGATCAGCATGGGATCGCGCGCCGCCACGAGCGTGCTGCCGACGACGATGAGGGTGGGCATGGCCGGCACGGGAAGGCCGATGGCCCCGGCGAACACGCCGAGAAACGCCACGACGGGCGCCGTGTCCGACCAGTTGATGCTCGTCACGCCCGCGTCCTCGCCAAGGGTCTTTCGATGCGAGCAAAGATACGCCGGTCGTCCGCCAGCGGACAGGGGCACGCATCGCAGGTTAAAGCGCGGGATGCCGGCTGAGGGCCGTCGTGGCGCGACTCGCCGCGCCGATGGCCATGCCGTCGAACTCGGCCCAGAACAGGCTGCCGCGACCGGGGCTGGAGCGCACGCCGATCCGGCCGCCGAGCGTGTCGGTGATGCGGCGGGCGACGGCCAGCGCCAGGCCGTACCCGGGGTGGCCGGGCAGCCGCATGAATTCTTCGAACACGCGCGTCTGCAGGCCGGGCTCGAGTCCCATGCCGTTGTCGCGCACTTCCAGCCGGATCGCATCGCCGCGCCGGCGTATCGCCACCAGCACCCTGCCATGGGGGGTGCTCAGCACCGCGTTGGCGACGAGGCGCTGAAGCAGCTCGCCGAACAGCACCGGATCGGTGCGCAGCGGCAGGCGACCCCCACGCCAGTGAACCTCCACGCCGAGGCGCGTCGCGTCCGCTTCGATCGCGGCGCGTCCCCGCACGAAGAGATCGGAAGCGATGAGGTCGACCGACGCGGGCTCGACGGCGCCCGCATCGAAGCGAGCCATTTCCAGCAGGCCATCGAGCAGTTCGCCGAGGCGCGTCAGGCTGCTGCGCATCTGGCCGAGCACGGCACGCTGGCGCAGGTCGTCGCCCGGCTGCATGCCGGCGACGAACAGCGACAGCGCCTGCAGAGGCTGGCGGAAATGATCGCCTACCTGTTCCACGAAACGCGTGTTGCGCGCGATGTCCTGCAGCCGCTGGCGAAGGGCGTCCGCGAGGGCGGCATCGTGGCGCTTGCGCAGGTCCACCAGTTCGTCGAGCAGCGTGTCGATGTCGTGCAGCGTGTCGCCGCCCTTCGTCATCGCCGCGTGGCGTGGATGCAGGAAGCCGTCGATGCGTTCGCGCACATGTTCCACCGGTGCGATGACGTTGCGCTCGAGTGCGCGGCGCGCGAAAGCGAACGCGATCATCACGCCCGCGCACAACAACAACGTCATCAGCAGGCCCGTCACGCGTCGTTCGTGCGTGGCGGTGCCGTCGGATATCGTTTCCAGATCGCCTTCGGCCGTATTCGTCCAGATGTGCAGTGTGCGTTCCGGCGCGAGGCGACGGCCGCTGTCCACGACGAGATCGGCCGCGTCGTTGCGATGCAGGATCGCGCGCTGGGTCGGCGCATTGCGCGACAACGCGCTCGCGAGCGCGTTGCGTCTCGCGTCGTCGCTGGTCCACCCGTCGAGCTTGCTCGCGATACGTATCGCCTGCACGCGAGCGATCGCCTGCGCCTCGGCATCGATGGCACGCATATGCTGCACACCGAGCGTGACGGCCAACGCCAGAGCGATGACCGCCATCGGCAACAATCCCTTGAGGACGAGTTGCCGTCGTAACGGTGCTGGCCTTCCTGGCATTGGCGGAGACGCGGTCATGATGCGCCCTTTTCGGCACGTAGCTTCATGACGAATCTATGAAACGCGCGTTCGCCGCGCGATAGACAAGGGGAGCTAACCTTGCCGGCCTATGCCTTACGGCCTATCACTTCTCGCGAAGCCGGGCCACGAGGCTGTCGTGATCGACGCGGATCTTGCGAAAACGCGCCTCGCGGGCGCTGTCGCTCACCCACTGCGCCGATGACGCGCGCCGCTGTTCCAGCGCGTATTCGATGTCGGCGAACGGGACGAGCTCGCCATTCGTGGCCGGTGCGAAGCCACTGATGTCGTGGATGAGCTTGAGGTTCGCGGTTTCGCGCGCGCCGTCCTTGCCCTTGCCGTAGCCGGTGATGAAGGCGGCGACCTGTTCGCGCAGGGCGGGCGGCAGGTCGTTGCGGATGACGATCACGGCGTGGGGGATAAGCGTGGATTTCCACAACACGTGCAGGCGTGCGTACTGGTCGGGGAAGTGCTGGCGGAAGCGTTCGAGGTCGGCGGTGTTGTTGGTGGCGACATCGGCTTCGCCGTTGACGACGGCCAGCGCGTTGTTCTGGTGGTTGTCGATGTGCACGCTCTTGAAGTACGTGTCCGAGTCCAGGCCGCGCGCGGCGAAGAACTGCGTTTCGGGCACGAGGTAACCCGACACCGACAGCGCCTCGCCGCGGGCGAAGCGCCACTTGCCCGGCTGGCCGAGCAGCTGGTCCAGCGTCCGGAGACGCGAGTCTTTCGACGCCAGCAACACCGCGTAATAGCCGCGCGAGCCGTCCCCGCGCGTGAGTCGCCCGATCACCTGCATGTTCTGCTGGGTTACCGCGTCGAGCGCGAGCCGGCCCGACAGGAACGCGATGTCCACGCGCTGCTCGCTGATGGCCTGCGCGATGCCTTCGTAGGTGGCGACCGAGACGGCGCGCACCGGACGGTCGAGCGCCTTGTGCAGGTCGTCGAGCATGGGGCGCCAGGCCTCGAGCGATTCCGCCGGGCCGCCGATGGGAAGGATGCCGAACGTCAGTGGGGCGGTGGGATCGATGTCGCCGGCGGCCGCGTCGCCGGTCGCCGGCGAAAGCAGAAGCGCGCACGCGACCATCGTAGCCATGACGCCACGCAGCCACCCCCGTACCGCGCCCCTCACGCCTGCCCGCATCGCGCCTGCCCCGCGTCATGTTCGCGTCCTTCGCGATCCGTGCGCCACCCGGCATCGAAGGCCGGATGGAAACCGGTCAGTCGACCGGTGGTCAGTCGCCCAGGTGTTGGGCGGCGACCAGTGCCTCGAGACGATTGCGCACGTGGAGCGCGCGGAAGATCGCCGCGAGATGAATCTTGACCGTGCCTTCGCTGATGCCGAGCTCGCGAGCGATGAGCTTGTTCGGCCGGCCCTTGGCCAGCAGCTTCAGCACATCGATCTGGCGATCCGTCAGAACGGTCGCCAGGCGCTCCTTCGTCGTGAGGCCATCGCCGCCGTGGCCGTTGAACACCGGCGCGGCGGTGGCCGCGGCCTTCATCGCTTCCGGCGGCACGTAGATGCCCCCGCCCACGACCAGGCGCACGGCGTTGAGGATCACGTCGGGCGGCGACGACTTGGGAATGTAGCCCTGCACGCCGAGATCCAGCACATGGCGGATCGCGGAGGAATCTTCGGTGCCGGACAGCACGATGACCGGACGCAGGCGCGACGTGCCGTCGTCGTCCGGGCCCTTCAGTGTTTCGATGGTTTCCTTGATGTGCTCGACGCCGTCGGCGCCGGGCATGGCCATGTCGATCAGTGCGATGTCGGGAAGCGGCGAATTCGCCAGCTTTTCCGCGAGCTGTTTTACCGTTTCGGCTTCGACGAATTCGACGCCATCCCCAAGCTCGCGAAGCTTGAGCTTCACGCCTTCGATGATGAGCCGATGATCGTCCGCGATCAGGACACGCATGCCTCTCCTCCGCCCGCACGAACCGCGAGCCACCCCGTTGTCCGGACCATAGCCCTACGGGCCGCCAACGGCAAGCAGGCCATCCGGCTCAGACGGCCGCATGATGGACAGTCCAGGCGGAAACCATTACCTCGTGCAGACGCTCAGGCGAAACGGGTTTGAAGAGCACCTGCATGCTCTCCCGGTCGATGTTCCGGAGGAAATCCCCGCGCGTCTCGCCCGTGATGAGCACACGCGCGAACGGCGGCGGGTCGCCCGGCCGGCGACGGTAATAGCGGTCGAGCAGGGCGATCACGTCCAGCCCGGTGCCCTCGCGCAGGCGCAGGTCGGAAATGACGATATCCGGCGGCTGGATCCACTGATGCACGGCCTCCATGGCCTGCTGGGCGTCTTCCGCCGTCATCACCTCGCAGCCCCAGCTGCCGAGCAGGTAGCTGATGCCGGCAAGAATGCTGGGCTCGTCGTCGATCACCAGCACGCGCATGCCCACGATGTCCCGTGGGATGCCCGGCGCGACCGTGGGTGCGGCCGGCGCCTCGATCACCCCCGGCTGGGCTTCGGGCAGCGTGATGGAGAAAAGCGTGCCGCGGCTGGGGCGCGACCGCACGATCGCCTTCGTGCCGAGCAGGCCGGCGAGCTTCTGCACCGTCGACAGCCCGAGCCCCAGCCCACGACGCGTGCCCTCGGGTCGGCCGGCTTCCGGGCCGCTTTCCACACGATAGAACTCGTCGAAGATGTGCTGCAGGTGTTCCTGCGCGATGCCGAGGCCGGTGTCCCAAACGTCGACGCGCACGCCGCCGTCGTCGCGCCGACGGGCACCCACCAGCACACCGCCGCAGCGCGTGTAACGCAACGCGTTACTCACGAGGTTGTTCAGGATGCGGGCGAGCATGGTGCGATCCGCGCGCACCCAGAGGCCGGTGGTGCGCACGACGAGTCGCAGGTCGTGCTGCTCGGCCACCATGCGGAAATTGACGCTGACCTCTTCGAACACTTCGTCGAGCGCCACGTCGCGCACCACGGCCGGCATGGCGCCGGTCTCCAGGCGCGAGAGGTCGAGCAACTCGCCGAACAGGTGGTCGAGCGACTCCACGCATTCCTGGATGTGGGCGATACGGTTCAGTCGCACCGGGTCGTATTCGTCGACCGCGAGGCCCGACGAGAACAGCGTCAGCGCGTAGAGGGGCTGGCGCAGGTCGTGCGAGGCCGCGGCGAGGAAGCGCGCCTTGGCGACGCTCGCCGCCTCGAGGGCCGCGTTCTTGCGCGCGAGTTCTTCGGTGGCTGCCACGATCTCCCGCTCCATGCCGATCTGCGCATGGAGCAGTTTCGACGCCGCGCCGTTGAAACCGCGCTGGAGATCGCCGATCTCGGTGTCGTCGGTGACGGGCACCACGACGGTGCGATCGCCGAGGCCCAGCTGGCGCACGGCGATGGCGAGGTTGCGTAGCGGTGCGCTCAGCCAGCGCGCCGTCGACCAGCCGATCATCACCGCGATCAGCAGGCTGAGCGCAAGCCAGATCAGGGCGTTGTGCACGCTGGCGCGCTGGGCGTCGATGGCGTCCTCGACGCTGACGTCGACGGTGACGGACCCGACGGCGCGATGCGACGCCGGGTCCAGGATCTCGCGCGAGACGGTGAGGCCGTCCTCGTCGGTGCCGACGGAGCCGTTGACGCGGTCGGCGATGATCTCGCCGTCGCGATTGGTGATCCGCACGCGAGACACCTGCGGCAGCTGCACGATGGACTGCGCGATGCGGCCGAGCTCGCGACGCTCGCCGGTGCGCAGGGCGTCGCCGGAAACCGTCGCCGCCTGCTGGGCGATGGCGTCCGCGGTGGAGCGGCCCATCTCGTGCAGGGTTTCCATCTGGTGGCGGGTGAGGAGCGTGACCAGGAGGATCGCGCTGATCGCGGTGGGGACGAGCGCGACGCACGTCAGGCGCTGCACGAGCGACGTGCGGCGCCAAACCTTTTCCAGCCATGGAGCGGTCACATCACGCATTCGTTTTCCCCTTGGCGCGGCGCCGTGGGGCCACACGCGAGCCATTAGCCTAGCGCAGATCGGCGTGGAGGAACGATCACGGACGGCGGCGCCAGCGGGCGCGGACGGTCTTCACGGCCAGGGGCAGCAGGGTCAGCACCGCGAAGGCGCAGAGGGGCCAGAGGATCCGGCCGTCGAGGAAGCTGGCGGCCGATACCGGCCCGTCGCCACCGAGGGTGGCGCCGAGGCCCGCTCCCACGGAACTCTCCACGAAAAGCGACACGGTGCCGCCGAGCCAGGTGGCACCGAGAAACAGCCAAAGGGGGCAGCGAAGCCAGGCCAGCGCCACGGTCATGGCGCCCAGCGGGACGACCGGCACGAAGCGCAGCGCGAGCGTGTAGCTCACCGGATGGGCGGCGAATCCGTCGCGCAGCTTCCGCGCGAACGGCGGGGGCTCGCGACCGCCGGCACCGAAAGCGCGCCGGCTGGCGAGGTAGAGCAGGAGCGACCCGACGACGAGCGCGACGGACGATAGCGCCGTGCCCCCGGCCACGCCGAACAACAGGCCGCCGGCCAGCACGATCACGATGGTGCCGGGGATGCCAGTGGCGATGGCGAGCGCGAGCACGCCGACGTAGGCGAGGCGGGAGGCAACCGGGTTGGCGGCGATGCCGGAACGGAGCATGCCTTCGTCGGCGAGCAGCCGGTGGGGATCGAAGCGGTCGAGCACGCCGCCGAGCAGGAGGGCGGCGCCGCCGAGCAGCAGCACGCACAGCGGCAGGAGGGCGCGCCAGCGAGTCACCTGGCGCGCCCGATGATCAATACGCGACGCCCGATTCGCCGTAGCGACGCAGCACCTCGCGGGCGGCGTCGCGCAGGATGTCGCGGCGCACGGCGATGCCGCGGCGCTCGAGCTCGCCGATCCAGTCGGCCGGCAGCGGGCCCTCGTCGAAGGGCGTGAGTTCTTCCACGTCTTCCGATCGCGCGCCGATCAGCAGTTCGTCGATGCCGGCCCACACCGTGGCGCCGTAGCACTGGCAGCACGGCTGCGAGCTCGTGGCGAGCACGAAACGGCTGCCGTCTTCGTTCAGGCGGAAACGCTGCAGGCGCTGCTGCGCCGTCATGTACGCCACCATTTCGGCATGCGCCACGGAGCAGGTGTGCGGCACCACGCGATTGGTGCCCACGGCCACGATGCGATCGTTGCCGTCGAACACCACGGCGCCGAACGGACCGCCGGTGGCGGCGTCGATGTTGCGCGCCGACAGGTCGATGGCGAGGCCGACCTTGGCCTCGTCGCCGGCATAGGTCGCCGAGGTGTCGACGGCGTCGTGCACCCAGGCGGGAAGCGTGAGATGGATCTGTCCGTAGAGCATCAGGCTTGCTTCGCCCACGAATCGCGCAGCGTCACCACGCGATTGAACACCGGGGCGTCGTGCGTGTGGTCGTGCATGTCGGCCACGAAGTAGCCGAGTCGCTCGAACTGCATGCGGTCTTCGCGCGCGGCCGCCGCGGCCGCCGGTTCGACGAAGCCGTGCACCACGCGGCGCGATGCCGGATTGATGTGATCCTTGTACGTCTTGCCGTCGCTGTCGTCGTCCGGGTCGGTCACGTCGAAGAGGCGATCGTAGAGGCGCACGATGGCCGGCACGGCATGGCGCGCGCTCACCCAGTGGATGGTGCCCTTCACCTTGCGGTCGGCACCGGGCAGGCCCGTGCGCGTTTCCGGATCGAGCGTGCAACGCAGTTCGACGACGTCGCCGGCGTCGTTCTTCACCACCTCGTCGCAACGCACGATGCCGACGCCGCGCAGGCGCACTTCGCCCTCGGGCTTCAGGCGATGGAAGCCCTTCGGTGGCACCTCGGCGAAATCCTCGCGCTCGATCCACAGCTCGGGCGAGAAGGGCACGCTGCGCGTGCCGAACGACTCGTCCTTCGGATGGTTCGGGAATGTCAGGGTTTCGTCGTGCGACGCATCGAGGTTGGTGATCGTGAGCTTCAGCGGGTCGATCACCGCGAGGCGCCGCGGCGCGGTGGCATCGAGGTCTTCGCGCACGGCGCCTTCGAGCACGCTCATGTCGATGGTGCTGTTCTGTTTGCTGACGCCGATGCGCTCCCAGAACAGGCGGATACCCGCGGGCGTGAAGCCGCGGCGACGCACGCCGGCGATCGTGGGCATGCGCGGATCGTCCCAGCCGTCGACCAGGTTTTCCGACACCAGCGTGATCAGCTTGCGCTTGCTCATCACCGTGTAGTTGAGGTTGCCGCGCGAGAATTCGATCTGGCGCGGCTTGCTCGGCGCGGTGGGCAGGCCGGCCTTCAGCAGCGGCTCCCACAGCTCGGGATCGTTGGCGAGGTCGACCTGGTCGACGCACCAGTCGTACAGCGGACGATGGTCTTCGAATTCGAGCGTGCACAGCGAATGCGTGATGCCTTCCAGCGCGTCGGAGAGCGAATGCGCGAAGTCGTACATCGGGTAGATCGGCCACGCGTCGCCGGTGTTCTGGTGATGGACCTTGCGGATGCGGTACAGCGCCGGGTCGCGCAGGTTGATGTTGCCCGAGCTCATGTCGAGCTTCGCGCGCACCGTCTTGCTGCCGTCGGCGAACTCGCCCGCGCGCATGCGCTGGAAGAGGTCGACGTTCTCCTCGATGGAGCGGTCGCGGTACGGCGAGTTGCGGCCCGGCTCCGTGAGCGTGCCGCGGTACTCGCGCACTTCGTCGGCGCTGAGGTCGTCGACGTACGCGACGCCGAGGCGGATCAGCTTCATGGCCGACCGGTAGAACACCTCGAAGTAGTCCGACGCGTGGCGCAGTTCGGCCCAGTCGAAACCGAGCCACTTCACGTCGCGCTGGATGGCCTCGACGTATTCGACGTCTTCCTTCGAGGGATTGGTGTCGTCGAAGCGCAGGTTGCAGGTGCCGCCGAACTCCGCGCCGAGCCCGAAGTTGAGGCAGATCGATTTCGCGTGGCCCAGGTGCAGGTAACCGTTCGGCTCCGGCGGGAAGCGCGTATGGACGACCGTGTGCTTGCCGGACGCCAGGTCGTCTCGGACGATCTGGCGGATGAAGTGCTGCTGCAGGACGGGCGTTTCGGTCGACATCGAAAGGACTCGGAAGAGTGGGGCGCGCAAACCGCCGAGTTTACCTCAAGGCTTGCCGAGCCGCCCCCGCGCGGGGTAGCGTGCAGGCATGCGTATCGCCTACCACGCCGAGTCCCTCGTCGACGCCCACCTCGTGAAGGATGCGCTCGAGCGGGCGGAGATCCCGGCGTTCATCGCGGGCGAGTTCCTCACCGGTGCGGTGGGACAGCTGCCGGCCCGCGATTTCCTCGCCGTGATGGTGCCCGACGCCGCCGCCGAGGCCGCCGAGGGCATCGTTCGCATCGTCGATGCCCAGCTGGCCGAGGCGCGTGCCGCCGCGGCGTCCGACGACGATTTCGGCGCGGTGACCTTTCCGGCCTGATACGCCGCGAACCTTTTTTCAGGATCTACCCATGCAGGCCTTTCACGACCTCGTCCGCGACGTGCCGGACTTTCCGCGTCCCGGCATCATGTTCAAGGACATCACCCCGTTGCTGGCCGATGCGCGCGCCTTCGGCGCGTGCATCGACGCGCTCTGCGAGCCCTGGCGCGGGCAGGGCATCGGTGCCGTCTGCGGCATCGAGTCCCGTGGCTTCATCTTCGGCGCCGCGATGGCCCGCGCGCTCGACGCCGGCTTCGTGCCGCTGCGCAAGGCAGGCAAGCTGCCGCCGCCGGTCGTGGGTGTCGACTACGGCCTGGAATACGGGCTGGATCGCCTGGAAATCGGCTCGAACGCCATCTCGCCTGGCGAGCGCGTGCTCGTGGTCGACGACGTGCTGGCCACCGGCGGCACGCTGGAGGCGGCGCGCCGCCTCGTCGAGCGACTGGGCGCCGAGGTGATGGGTGCCAGCGTGGTCATCGAGCTGGGCGTGCTCAACGGCCGCGGCAAGTGGCCCGCGCAGACGCCGCTGCACACCCTGCTGACTTACTGATCCGACGGCACGGTGCCGCTCGCCCCGACGGCACCGATGGATTCCACCAGCACGATCTCGCACCCGCCGGCGCCGGTGTCCTCGCGCGTGAGCGAGGTGTCCCAGTGCCAGCCGTCGTCGCGCTTCACGTCGACGAGAAATCCTTCGAGCCGCACGACCTCGCCCGGGCGCACGTCGCGCAGCGCCTTCGCTACGGTGTCGTTGGCGGGGATCATGTGCATGTTGGCGCTGGAGTCCTCGATCTCGTGGCGCGGGATCGGGTACTTGTCCGTATACCAGTAATAGAAGCGGTTCGACTGCGAGATGCGGATGCGGTCGAGCACGCTCGTGTCCGACATGCGCCCCCAACCCATGGCGAGGTCGGTGGGGGCGATCGGCGCGAGGTCGTCGAGCTGGTAGTCCTCGCGCGACAGCACGCGACCCGTCATGGCGAACGCCGCGCGCGTGGTGAGGGAGAAATGCCCGCGGCTGAGCGTGGCCGTGCGGTCGACACTCTCCTGATCGGGCTCGCTGCCAGCGAGCACTCCGGGTGCGTTGTGCACGGGACGGTGGTGCCACCAGGACAGGGCGCCCCAGCCGCACAGAAGCAGCACTACGACGAGCCAGACGCGCATGTCACCGAACCGTATTCGAAGAGGGAAGGGCAACGGCCGACGCGCCCTCGCGTTGACCTGCGTTCCACTCGCGGGTGTCGAAAAGGCCGGCGGGCACGTCGCGGATCACCGCGGCCAGCGCCTGGAAGAACGGGGTCATGGCCGAACTCTTGCGCCACAGCATCGCGATGCGGCGGCTCGGGGCGGGGGCCTCGAAGGCCACGAGGCTCACGTTCGGCGACTGCGCCACGGGTGGCTTCACCGCCAGCGCGGGCAGCAGCGTGATGCCGACGTTCGCCGACACCATCTGGCGAAGCGTCTCCAGGCTCGTGGCACGGAAGCCCGTTTTTTCGCCCGCGCCGGCGAGCTGGCAGACCTCGAGCGCCTGGTCGCGCAGGCAGTGGCCGTCTTCGAGCAGCAGCAGGTTCTGCTGGGACAGGTCGTCCATCCGCATCAGGCGGCGGTTCGCAAGCTCGTGGTTGCTCGGCACCGCGAGCACGAACGGCTCCTCGAAAAGGAATTCCGTGTGCAGCGAATCGTCGTGCACCGGGAGCGCGAGGATGCCGCAGTCGAGCGTGCCTTCGCGCAGCATGTGCAGCACCTGCTCGGTCTTTTCTTCGCGCAGCAGCAGCTCGAGGCGCGGAAAGCGCTCGCCGAGGCGCGGGATCACATGCGGCAGGAGGTACGGCCCGAGCGTGGGAAAGATGCCGAGCCGGATCGTGCCGGACTCCGGATCGCGCGTGCGCTGGGCGATCGATTTGATCTCGTCGATCTGAGACAGCACCCCACGGGCGCGGCGGGCGATTTCACGGCCCGTTTCCGTCAGCAGGACTTTTCGCGGGGTACGCTCCACGAGCGCCACGCCCAGTTCGTCTTCCAGCTTGCGGATCTGCGTGGAAAGCGTGGGCTGGCTCACGAAGCTCGCTTCGGCGGCCCGGCCAAAATGGCGGTGCTCCGCCAGGGCAACGAGATAGGACAAGTCACGCAGGTTCATGGCGACAGGCTCAGGGACGATGCAATAGCCTCAGCCTATCACAATCATGCCCACAATCGATTTGGAATATATGCACCGGGCCGTTAAGCTTGGTCATCAGTCGCGCTACGAAGCGCGCCAACGCATACCACCCAACCCTCAACGGAGAGTCGTAACATGCTGAGCATTGGCGATAAGTTCCCCCAGTTCAACCTCAAGGCCGTGGCCGGTGGCCCGCTGGCCAACAAGATCGAAGACGCCTTCACGGACATCACCGACAAGTCGTACGAAGGCAAGTGGAAGCTCGTCTTCTTCTACCCGAAGGACTTCACGTTCGTGTGCCCGACCGAGATCAAGGGCTTCAGCGACCTGAACGAGCAGTTCGCCGATCGTGACTGCCAGATCCTGGCCGCGTCGACCGACTCCGAGTTCGTCCACCGCGCATGGCGCATGGACCACGCCGACCTGAAGGACCTCAAGTTCCCGATGCTGGCGGACATCAAGAAGGACCTGACCACGGCTCTGGGCATCCTGACCGACGACGGCGTCGCTCAGCGCGCCACGTTCCTGGTCGATCCGAACGGCGAGATCCAGTTCGCCTACGTCACCGCCGGTTCGGTCGGCCGCAACCCGGACGAAGTGCTGCGCGTCCTCGACGCCCTGCAGACGGACGAGCTGTGCGCCTGCAACTGGAAGGCCGGCGAAGAGACCCTCAAGGTCGCCTAAGCGCCAACCGGTCGTAAGTCCCTCGCCGCGACCCTCCCTCCCCCCGCGCGGCGCGGGCAGCCCGAGGGCGGTGAAGTCCGCTTCACCGCCCTTTTTCTGAATCGTCCCCCATTCGACACCTCCGCGTGTCCCGCGTGAACCGGTGCCCATGCGCCGAGACATTCCGCGCCTCATTCCCATCGAAAAAAAGGTGCATCCATGAGCGTCGCCGATCTCCGCAGTCAGCTTCCCGAATACGCCAAGGACCTCAAGCTCAATCTCGACTCCGTGCTGAGCGAGGCGGGCGCGCCTGGCCTCAACAAGGCGCAGATCGCGATGGTCGCGCTGGGCTCCGCGTTCTCCGCCCGTTACAAGCCGCTGACCGAGGCGATCGCCGCGTTCGCCGCCGAGCACGCCACCCCGGAGCAGCTGACCGCCGCCAAGGGTTCGGCCGCGATCATGGGCATGAACAACATCTATTACCGCTTCCAGCACCTCGTCAGCCATCCGGAATACGAGACCATCCCGGCGAAGCTGCGCATGAACGTCATCGGCGCCTACAAGGGCGACGCGAAGAACGACTTCGAGCTCGTGTCGCTCGCCGTGTCCGCCGTCAACGGTTGCGGTATGTGCATCGACTCGCACGACAAGGTGCTGCGCGATGGCGGCATCAGCGTGCAGGCGATCCAGAGCGCCGTGCGAATCGCCTCGGTGATCCACGCGGTGGCCGTGGTGCTCGAGCAGGCCGACGCGGCCGGCTGAGGTATTCCTCATAACCCGGGCTCGCCGATGATCCGGTGGGAGCCAGCCTGCTGGCGAAGGGTGCTCGCGGCAAGCACCCTTCGCCAGCAGGCTGGCTCCCACCTCGGTGCCGAGACCGAGACGAAAGGCCGCGTTTAACGCGGCCTTTCTGCTTTTTGCGGCACCCTCGCCAACACCACACCGAGGGAGGTCGCACCATGAGCTACGTCGATGGTTTCGTCGCGCCGGTACCCGTTGATCGTCTGGCCGACTACAAGAAGATGGCACGCAAGGCCGGCAAGATCTGGATGGAACTCGGGGCGCTCGCTTACTCCGAATGTGTCGCCGACGACGTCAAACCCGGCAAGGTCACCTCTTTCCCGCAGTCGGTGAAACTGAAGGAAGGCGAGGTCGTGGTGTTCTCCTGGATCGTCTACAAGAGCCGCCGCGACCGCGACCGGATCATGGAGAAAGTCATGGCGGATCCAAGGCTTGCGGGGTATTCGGACCCCAAGAACCTGCCCTTCGACGGCAAGCGCATGTTCTTCGGCGGGTTCAAGCCCATCGTGGAGTTCTGACGCGGCGCAGCGTGGGCAGTGTGCCTTCTGGCACTGTGTCGGAAGTCACACTGTTCGCAGGATGCGGGTTCACCCACAGGGAGTCCCACCTGCCATGCGTCGTTTCGTCCGTCCTCTTATCCTCACCGCGCTCGCCACCTGCTGTGGCGCCGCGCTTGCCGCCGGCACGGACGCCGCGCCGCCGCTTGGCCATCTCCCGACCTGGGCGCAGCCCGAGTCGTACAAGCTCGCCTTCAAGGTCGACCCGAAGCAGGAGAACTTCTCCGGCTCGACCACCATCAAGATCAAGCTCTCGCAGCCCTCCGATTTCATCTGGCTGCACGGTAAGGAGCTGAAGGTTTCCAAGGTCACCGTGACCGATTCGGCCGGCAAGAAGCACGCCGGCAAGTACACCGTCGCCGCCGAGAAGGAAGGCGTCGCGAAGGTCGACCTCGGCGCGAAGCTCGAAGGCGACATCACGCTCGCCATCGATTTCACCGCGCCGCTGAACAAGCAGCTGCAGGGCCTGTACAAGGTCTCGCATGAAGGCGTGCCCTACGCCATGACGCAGATGGAGCCGGTGTCGGCGCGCTTCGCGTTCCCGGGCTTCGACGAGCCGTCGTTCAAGGTGCCGTTCGACATCCAGCTGACCATTCCGTCGGAAGACCAGGGCGTGGCCAACACCGCGCAGATCAAGGAAGAGAAGGCGGGCGCCGGCTGGAAGACCCTGACGTTCTCCACCACCAAGCCGCTGCCGACCTACCTCGTCGCGTTCGCCGTGGGTCCGTGGGACATCGAGAAGGGTCCGGACATCACCCCGACGCAGTACCGCAGCACGGCCACCCCGCTGCGCGGCATCGCCGCCAAGGGCGAAGGCCACCGCATGAAGCACGTGCTGGGCGAAACCAACTCGATCATCCACACGCTCGAGGATTACTACGGCTTCGGCTACCCGTACGACAAGCTCGACCTGCTTGCCGCCCCGGACTTCAGCGCCGGCGCGATGGAGAACGCGGGCCTCGTCACGTTCCGCGACTGGCTGCTGCTGATCGATCCGGATTCGGCGGCGCAGTACGTGCGTGGCTCGTTCAACGTCAACGCGCACGAGCTGGCCCACCAGTGGACCGGCGACACCGTGACGATGGCCTGGTGGGACGACCTCTGGCTCAACGAAGCGTTCGCGACGTGGATGCAGCAGAAGGTCACCATCAAGGTGCACCCGGAATACCGCGCCGACCTCGACCGCGTGCGCGGCGCGCAGGGTGCGATGAACAACGACAGCCTCGTCAGCGCGCGCAAGATCCGCCAGCCGATCACCGGCAACGGCGACATCGAGACGGCGTTCGACGGCATCACCTACCAGAAGGGCGCCGCGGTTCTCGGCATGTTCGAGGGCTACGTCACCGATCCGGTGTTCCAGAAGGGCATGCGTGCCTACATCGAGAAGCACAAGTTCGCCAACGCCACGGCGGACGACCTGATCGATTCGATCGCGGAAGCCGCGGGTCAGGGCGATGCGTTCAAGAAGGCGTTCCGCACGTTCCTCGACCAGTCGGGCGTGCCGTACGTCACCACCGAAGTGAAAACGGAAGGCGGCAAGACCGTGCTGCACCTGGCGCAGAGCCGTTACCTGCCGCTGGGCAGCACGGGCGATGCGAGCCGCGTGTGGGGCGTGCCGATGTGCGTGCGCTACGGCGTCGCGGGCGGCGGTAACAAGGTGAAGTGCGAACTGCTCGACAAGGCCACCGGCACGATGGTGCTCGACGGTGCGGCGAAGAACAGCTGGGTGCTGCCGAACGCCGATGGCCGCGGTTACTACCGCTTCTCGCAGAGCAAGGCCGACCTCGCCTCGCTTGCGAAGGTGGTCGGCACGCTGACCGACGCCGAGCAGCTGGCCTATGCCGATGCCGTGCGCGCCGGCTTCCAGCACGGCGACCTCGACGCGGGCGACGTGCTCGCCGCGTTCAAGCCGCTGACGGCCTCGAAGACGCGCGAAGTGTTCACCGCGCCGATCGGTACGTTCAACTGGATCCTCGACAACGAAGCCACCACCGACGCGCAGCGCGAGCGCCTGCGCAAGTGGGCCACCGACGCCTACCTGCCGAAGCTCAAGGAGCTGGGCTATCGCAAGAAGGCCGGCGAACCGGATAACGACACCATCACGCGCACGACGCTTGCCGGCTTCCTGGCCGACAAGGACATCGGCGTGCCGGAAGTGCGCGCCGAGCTGCTGAAGCAGGGCGATGCCGCGCTGAAGACGAAGGACGGCAATCTCGATCTCGACGCGGCCGACTCCGACATGCTCGCCTCCGCGCTCGGCGTGGCGGTCGAGGAACGGGGTGCCCCGGCGGTCGACGCCCTGATGGCGCAGGTGCCGAAGACCTCCGATCCGGCGAAGCGCAACGCGATGCTTATCGCGCTGGGCGAAACCTCGGATCCCGCACTGGCCAACAAGGTGCGTGACTTCGCGCTCGGCAAGGACGTGAAGGTGGGCGAGATGGCGATGGTGCTGCGTGGCGGCCGTCAGTCGGAAGCGACGCGCTCGGATCTGTGGAAGTGGTTCGTGGCGAACTACGACAAGATCGTGGCCCGCACGGGTAGCTTCGCCGGCGGCAAGCTGCCGGAAATGGCTGCCGGCGGCAGCTGCTCGAAGGCCGAAGCCGACCGCATGAGCGAGTTCTTCAAGCCGCGTCTCGGCCAGGTCAGCGGCGCCGACCGCGGCCTCGCCCAGACCAGCGAGCAGACCCTGCTGTGCACGGCCCTCAAGGCCAAGCAGGACCCGAAGGCGATCCTGCGCTAAGGGTTCTTCGGTAAGAAAAGAAAAGCCGGGCGAGCGATCGCCCGGCTTTTTTTTGCGCTCTTGACGGCTCGGCCTCGCCATCGCGTTTTGCCGCGCTGTCGCGAAGAGCCGTCGGCCCTCACCCTCGCCGCGTAGGAGCGCGCCTTGCGCGCGACCGCGGCTCGCGGGGGGCAACAAGCCCTGCTGCTCACGGCCCCCAAAACCGTCCCGCGCCAAGCGGGCTCCCC
>Ga0102588_1000405_pt1 | contig 48561 bp, 53 predicted proteins | sample AraplaMF_Col_mMS_FD_76854 | JGI IMG/M metagenome (GOLD analysis project Ga0102588, IMG submission 76854) | Arabidopsis root microbial communities from the University of North Carolina, USA - plate scrape MF_Col_mMS (SPADES assembly) (version 2) | ecosystem: Host-associated > Plants > Roots >...
AGCGCGTGAGCCACCCGAAGTTCGGCGAGGGCACGATCGGGAGGGCCGAGGGCGCCGGCGCGCACATGCGCGTGCAGGTGAACTTCGAGGATGCCGGAAGCAAGTGGTTGGTTTACGCTTACGCGAACCTCACCGCGCTCTGACGGGCGTCGCGCGGACCGGAGGCCCATCAGGGGAAGGACCGCGTGATCATCGCCATCGACTTGGGGACCACCCATAGCCGCGCCGCCGCGTGGGTCGATGGCGCGCCGCGGCCGATCCCCAACGCCTCCGGCGACACCGCCACCCCGTCGTGCGTCGGCTTCGCGGAGGACGGACGGCTTCTCGTCGGCAAGGCGGCGTACGAGCGGATGCTCGAGGATCCGTCGTCGGCCGCCACGGCGTTCAAGCGAGGCATGGGTGGCGAGCAGCGCGTGCGCATCGGCGAGCGCGACTTCCGGCCCGAGGAGCTCTCGGCGCTCGTGCTCCGCTCGCTTCGCGCCGATGCGGAAGCGCATTTCGGACACGCGGTCGCCGATGCCGTGCTCACCGTCCCCGCCTGCTTCACCCCGGCGCAACGCGACGCAACACGCCTGGCCGCGGAACTCGCGGGGCTGAAGGTGGTGCGCCTGATCGAGGAATCCACGGCGGTCGCGCTGATGCACGCGTTGCACGCCTTCGGCGAGACGCGGTCGCTGATCTTCCGCCTCGGTGCGGGGACGTTCGACGTCGCGGTCGTCGGTGTGTCGGACGACGTGATTCAGGTGCTGGGCAGCGCCGGCGACGCCTTGCTGGGCGGCATGGACTTCGTCGACGTCATCGCCGGGCACGCGTTCGCGAACGGCGTATCCGAGGCTCGTCGCGACGACCCCGTTTTCATGGATCGGCTCCGACAGGATGCGCAGGTGGCGCTCCGCGACGTTTCGACCGGCGGTAACGCGACGCTCATCGTTCGCGACGGCGAGACGACCGTACCTGTGACGCTCGACGACGGCACGTTCGCGGCGCTCGCGCAGCCGCTGATCAATCGCCTGTGGTATCCCATCGAACGCGCCATGCGTCTCGCGCGCGTTCGCGCCGCCGACCTGGATGCGATCGTGCTCGCAGGCGGTGCCACGCGCATGCCGGCGATCCGTGCCCTCGTCACGCAGATGTTCGGCCGCAGCCCCACCGTCAATGTCGACCCGGAACAGATCGCGGCGCTCGGCGCCGCCGTGCAGGCCGGCGTGGATATCGACGATCGCGCGCTGCGCGGCCTGAGCGTCGTGGAAAGCGGTCCTGCGCCTCGCCCTTTGTCCGCACCGCGGCCCGACGACGTGGACGTCTCCGGACGCCCCGCCGACCCCACCCTGATCCTGGCGCTCGGCTTCGCCGGCGATGTGGGCAGTCAGCCGGTCGAAGCGATCCCTTCCCTTCTGACGCAGGCGATCGCCGAACTGCGCACGCGCTACATCGACGCGCCCGGCCAGTTCGAAGAACACCTGATCGACCTGCTGATGCGCCAGCGCATCGCGCGACGCGCCGACGTCTTCGCGGCCGCCGAAGCGCAGTTCCGCTGGCATGACGCCGACCACCTGCCACCCCTCGGAGCACGTGGCGATTGGATACGCGCCGTGCTCGCGCAACGCGAGGCGTGGCTCGCGTACGACGCGCGCCGACGCGACGACTGGGCCGCGTTGTTCGCTCAGGCGGCATCGTCGATCGACGCGACGGTGGCGCGACGCTGGCCGGAGGTGGCGTTGCTCGACGAGCAGCTGCCGCAATGGCTGCGTCTGCACGTGACGGACGCGCTGCTGGAGACCTGGCGATCGGCGTCGACTTCGCCGCCATCGCCCGGCAGGAGTGCCCCTGAGGGCGAAGAACATGGCCTCGCCGTCAGGCACCGGCGCGAGCACCGCTCGCACCCTGAAGGGCGTGCGCGCCGGGGTGCGCTCCTGAAGAAAGCGCGCGTGTGGCTTTCCTTCATGCTGAGCTTCGTGGTCGGAGGCATCACCTGGTGGATGGCGATGCCAGCGCACGAAACGAAGGGGGTCGCCTGGTCGCGAGCGAGCGCCGATACGCCTTCGCAGTGTGCCAAGCTGTACGTCCGGCTTGAACAGCCGGAGGCATACGCAGGCAAGGCGCCCACGGAAATCGAGTCACTGAAGGCCCGGGCTCACCGTTGCGCAAGGGACGGGCACTGGGCCCGTCCCCGCGCGTCGCACTGACGGCACCTTACGGCGACAGCCGCGGCACGCCGTGCTGGTCGCGCTCCTCCACCGCCGTCACGCGCGTATCGATGCGGCGGCTGCGGAGTTCTTCCGGCAGCGCTTCGGTGCCTTCGCCGCGCGCCAGCGAGAGCGCGTTGCGGTAGCAGCGCTGCGCGAGTTCCGCGTGGTCTTCGCCGACGTAGACGTCGCCGAGAGCTTCCCATGCCGCGGCGCTGGGCTCGATGGCGAGGGCGCGTTCGAGGTACGGCTTCGCCTTGCCCCACAGCCGCACGCGCACGCACATGCGGCCCACGGCGGTGAGGAGCGCGGCGTCGTTGGGATGCGTGTCGACCCAGCTCTCCGCGCGACGCAGGCGCTGCTCGATGTCTTCCGCGCCCATGCCGCCGTACGTCGCAACGAGGGTCGACGACCAGTCGCGTCGGAGCGCGGTTTCGATTTCGTCCATCGCGGCCATCGTCTGGCCGTAACGTGCGGCCTGCTGCGCGTAGGCGTCGACGGCGGCGGGCAGCCGGCGCTGCTGCTTCGGCAACTGCGACCACAGGCTGGCGAGCGAGGCGCCGTCGGGCGCGCTGGCGACGTACGCGGCGATGACGCGGGATTCGAGTTCCGCATGATTGCGGGCGCCGAGCTCGCCGCTCTTCTGCAACGGCTCGAGCGCGCGCATCGCGTTGCGCGGTTCGTTCGTGGCCAGCGACGCTTCGGCGTATTCGATCCATCCGGCCGGCGTCAGATCGCCGGACGTGGCTTCCGGCGCCAGCAGCGCGACGGCTTCGGTGGCGCGGCCGGTGCGACGCAGCAGGCGCGCGCGGAGCACCCGCGCGGCACGCGGCGTTTCCTGCGCGGCGGCGTCGAGCGACTCCAGCGCACGCGCCGATTCACCGCGACGCTCCGCGGCTTCCGCCGCGGCGAGCAGGGCCGGTCCGCGCACCGACGGATAACGTGCCGCGCGGTTGAGGTCGCGCTCGGCTTCGCTGTTGCGCCCTTCGATGAGCGACACGATGCCATCGGCGAGACGGCGGCGGCTGAGGCGGCGATGACGACGGGTCATCGCGCCGAACGGCCAGCGGATCAACGCGACCAGGGCCGCGATGGCGGCCCATGCGAGCAACAGGAGTACGACGGCGGTCACCACCGTCATCTGCACGTTGGTGCCGCGCAGGTGCACGAGCACATAGCCCGGGTCTTCCGCGACCCAGTGCCATGCGAACGCCGCGACGACCGCGACGAGGATGAGGCCGACGACCCAGCGCCACGGCTTCATGGCGTGGCCTCGTGCGGCGCGGCGGCTGATGCGGCGGCGGCCGGTGCCGGCGCGGAGCTGGCACGCGCGGGCTGCTTCGACGACGCGTCGCCCTGCAGCGCGTGCACGGAACGCAGGTTGCGGAGCTCCGTCAGCGCGGCGCCGAGCTTCGGTTCCGCGCCCTTCGCCTGGCTGGCGAGCAGCTGGGCGATGCGCGAACGCGCCGACTGAACCGCCGGCGACGCGGTGTCGAAACGGGCGGCGAGCACGGCGTCGACGCGCTTCAGCGCGGCCTGCCTGCCCGTATCGTAGTAGGCGAGCATCGCCGCCTCGGCGTGCGCGACATCCAGCGCCGCGAGCTCGCGGGCGATGCGGTCGTCGGCGAGGCCGATAGGCGTGCCGTCGTCGTGACTGACGCGCACGATGCTGCCGAGCGCCGAGCCGGCACGCTGCCAGAAACCCTGGCCGGCGCCCTCGGCCGTCTTCGCGTCGTCGCTTTTCAGCGGCAACGTGGGTAGCTGCGCGCGCAGGTCGGCGAGCGTGGCGAGATCGTTCGCCCGTGCGCGCGGCGCGATGACGGCGAGCGCCTCGCGTTCCGCGCCGACGTTCTGGCGGACGGCGGCGAACGCGCTGTCGTTGACGCCGGCGAGCGTGGTATCGGCGAGGTCATACGCCGAGAGGGCGCCGCTCGCATCGCCGAACAATGCGAAGCGCTCCTTCGCCATGCGCAGCAGCGATTCGGCTTCGTCGAGCAGCATCGCGTCGTGTCCGCTGAGGCTGCGCTCGGAGAGATTCGCGACGGCGTCTTCGAGGTTGCGCGTGCGCTCCGACATGCCGAGCATCTCTTCGCGCGCGGAGCGATTCACCGAGTCGGCGTCGGCGAGGCGACGACGCAGGTTCGCGTTTTCCTCGCGCATGCCGTCGACGGCGGTCTGCAACGTGTCGACCTGACCGCGCAGGCCATTGGCCGCGCCGAGATCGCCGCGCATCTGCCACACGGCCCATCCCGTGTAGCCCGCGGCACCGAGGGCGGCGAGCGAGAGCAGGATCGCGATGGCGAGCGTGCCCCCGCCGCGACGTGGCGCGGGATCGCTGCGCCGGGGCGGCATCGCGGAACGGGCGGCGGCGGCCGGGGCCGGCGTCGCCGGAGCGGTATCGGTCGAAGGAGTCTCGGTCGTCATGGCGGGCATGCTAGCAGGCCATACGCCAACGCACGGAACACATCGCTCAACGGCGGGTGAACGACACCCCGGCCGCGGCCGTCAGGAGGTCGGTGGGCAGCGCCGAGCGGGCGACCGCCACCCGTTCGAACCCGGCATCCAGGGCCGCCGCGCGCATGCGCTCGCTGCTGACCACGGCCACCGCCTGCACCAGCCGCCGCCACGCCGGCGCGACGAGTGCCCGGCGCAGGTGATCCAGCGCCTCGGCGCTGGAGAGAAGCACGGCGGACCGCTTGCCCAGCTTCAGCAGCGGATCGATATGACGCCGGTCGATGCGAGGCGCGACCCGGTGGTAGACGTGGATCTCGTCGAGCTCCGCACCACGGGCGACGAGCGCCTCGCGAAGCAGGCCGCGACCGCCCGGCGCCCCCACGAGGGCGACCCGCTTTCCCGCCACGTCGGCGAGCTCGGCCAGACCCAGCACGCCTTCGCTGTCCTGAGACGTTTCGGGAAAGCGCACGTCGGTGACGTCGGCGGTCTTCAGGGCCCGGGCGGTGCCGCGCCCCACGGCGATCACGGTGGCGCGCGTGGCCAGGGGCAGTACGTCGGCCGCGAAGCGAACGGCGGCCGGGCTGGTGAAGACGACCACATCGCCCTCGAGCGCACTACGCAGCGCCGCGCCCACTGCCGTGGCGTCTTCCGTCGCGCGCAGCGACAGACCGGGCACGCTCACGGGAATGCCGCCGAGCTTGCGCACACGGCGGGCGAGTGGCCCGGCGGTGCCCGCGGGGCGGGTGATGACCACGGTGACGTTGCGGAGGGGAAGCGAGCGACTCACGAATGCATCCTGCGTGCGAAGGGTCAGGATAGGAATCTGGGGACGCCGTCACCAATGCCGAAGGTTGGGTGACCCATACGGATGCGAACGGATCGTGGCGGAACGTATGCTTGCCGGCTTATGACCACGATCCAGCCCTTTCTCGCCGATCTCGCGGGCTTCATCCGCGACTCGATCCCCCTTGCGCGCGCCATGGACATCGCCATCCCGGCCTTCGACGGCGAACGGCTCACGATGACGGCCCCGCTGAAGCCAAACATCAACGACAAGGGCTGCGCGTTCGGCGGCAGCCTCGTGACGCTGATGACGCTCGCCTGCTGGGCCCTGGTGGAAGCGCGCCTGCGCGAGCGCGGCGACGATTGCGACGTGTTCGTCGCCGACTCGACCGTGCGCTACCTCGATCCCGTATGGGACGATCTGCGCGCCGAGGCCACGCTGGCGCCGGGTGCCGACTGGTCGACGTTCTTCGGCACGCTCGACGCCCGCGGCCGTGCCCGCGCCGACTTCACCTGCGTGGTGCCGGGCGCCGACGGCAGGGCACTGGCGAGCATGGACGCGCGCTTCGTGGCCAAACGCCGGGCATAATGCCGCCCGACGCCACGATGGAAGCCGCCATGCGCCCGTACGCCCTGCCCGTCCTCGCCCTCGCCCTGCTGGCCCTGTCGGGCTGTGCCACCGACAAGCGCAACCAGGCGCTGAACAAGACGCTGATGAACTACGGCGCCGCGATCCGCTGGGGCGACTTCACCGGCGCGCAGAGCTTCATCGACAAGAGCTACGCGGAAGAACACCCCATCAGCGCCGTCGAGCAGAGCCGCCTGTCGCAGCTTCGCGTCACCGGATACGACGAGGGTGCGGGTCCCCGGCCGGACGGTGATGGCACCGACGATGTCGTGCAGATCGTGCAGATCAACGTGGTCAACATCAATACGCAGGCCGAGCGCGGCATCATCGACCGCCAGCGCTGGCACTACGACAAGGAAAAGGGCAAGTGGACCCTGATGACGGGCCTGCCGGACTTCAGCCCGCACTAAAGCCGATATAATCGGTCGTTTATCCCCCACTGGGACGCGGAAAGACACGATGAACGACGTTTTGCAGAAGTTGCCCGGTTTCGTGAGCAAGCACCCCGAGCTGGTCGCACTTTTCGTGTTGATCCTGGTGGTGCTCGTGGCCACCGAAGTCGCCCGCCTGTTCCGCAAGTGGAAGAGCCTGACCCCGGCCGGCCTGACCCAGCTGATCAATCGCGACACCCCGCTGATCATCGACATGTCGGCCAGCGCGGACTTCGAAAAGGCGCACATCCCCGGCGCGAAGAACGTGGCGATGAGCCAGTTCGATCCGGAGACCCAGAAGGATCTCTCGAAGGCGAAGGAACTCCCCGTCGTGCTCGTCGACAAGGACGGCCGGGGCGTGGGCAAGGCCGCGAACCGCCTGCTCAAGGCCGGCTTCACGAAGGTCTTCGTGCTGGAAGGCGGCACGCACGGCTGGCAGACGGCCCAGCTGCCGGTGGTCAAGGGCAAGAAATAAACCCCGGTGAAGCTGGATCGCCTGTAGGAGCGCGCCTGCGCGCGACGTCGTTGGGGCCGTGTGCGACAGGGCCTGAGCTCTTTCGCGAAACGATGTCGCGACCAAGGGTCGCTCCTACAGAAGCCACGGGCTACGGCGCCGGAATCCAACGCACGGCGCGGACATCCGCACCGCCCCGCTCTGCCTAGCCTGATCGCTCCCTTCGACACGGAGCGACGCATGCAACCCACCCTGTTCCGGAGCGCCCTTGCCGTGGCGCTCTTCCCGCTGATGGCGAGCGCGCAATCGGCCGCGCCAACGACCGCCCCGCCCATCGCCGGCTGCGCGCCGATGGACATCGGCCCCGCCTACGACGCCTCGCTCTCCATCGGCTCCACGCTGGGCTGCTTCCAGTTCGTCACACCGGATGCGCCGGCCTCCTCGAAGGTCGACCTCAATCTCGCGGGTTTTCGCGCCGGCGAACTGCACGACGTGAGCCTCGTCCGCGTGGACAGCGACGGCAGCACCCACGCCGCCGCCACCGACACGTCGATGGATGCCTACCGCGTCCTGCAATCGATCAGCCCGGCGTCCACGCGCTGGCTACTGCTCATTGGCCGCCCGGCCGCCGGTGCGGCATCGCCCTTCCAGATGCAGGTGACACTGGCCCAGGGCGTCGACCGGCACGAGCCGAACGACTCGTTCGCGAACATCACCAGGCTCGAAGGCAACCAGCGCATCGAGGGCAATCTCGACAACGCGAACGACACCGACAATTTCCTGATTTCATTCCGCCCCGACCAGAAAACGGTGAACCTCGAACTCGAGGCGCCAGCGGGCGTGGTCGGCATCGTCGTGGACGGCGCTCAGAAGACCGGCGAGATTCGCGGCGGGTCGGCGTTCCGGGTGGATGCATCGAAGCCCGTCTTCGTTCAGCTGCGTGGCGATGCAAGCACGATCGGCGCGCGCTACACGGTAGCGCTTCGCGATCCTGCTGCGGCCGCCGTCATCACGATGGTACGAAGCAAGGAAAACATCAGCCACCTCGCACCCGGCCTTGACTCGACGGTGGCTGGCGGCGCCAACGTCGCGCGCGTCGCCGATGTCGAAGCGCAGGTATTCGAAGGCGATCGCGCGACACCCGTCGGTGCGGGCTACGTCGTCACATTCAAGGGATACGACGTCGAAACGAATGGAAGTTGGCTACTGACGGAGATGAAGGCAATCACCAACGAGCAGGGCATTGCGCGTACCACGTTCAATGTCGGTCCTTGCAAGGGCGGGGCTATGGGGCCCATCACCGTTCCCACGCGCGGACATCCGCCCGATTTCTGGGACATCGAATACAACCCCTCGGCTGTAGTGTTCGCATCCGTCGACACCAGTACGCCATCGGTGGCGCCTGGGCAGCTGTATTTCCAACACATCTGCAAGGAAACCTTCAGGATGCATCGCCCATGGAAACCTTGACCTCCACCACCGGGCCTCAGGTCCGCACTGACGGCGCGCGACTTCAGCGCGACATTCGCATAACCCCCTATGGCGATCTTTCATCGCTAGAGACGATTCCGGAGCACAACTTTCCCATCGTCGAAGAGAGCATTGACAGAGTTACGCAACAGTTGGACTACTGGCTCAAGCACCGATACGAGCTCGGAAGATCCTTTGTCGCTTTCACGGACGAACTCGTACCGCAGCTCGCACGCATGGCCGTCGAGAACCCGGAGGTCGTCGACCTGGACTTCGACCTGCATCTCGACGATCATCGGTTACGGGCAAGCGGCGATGGGATCGATCCTGCCGTCTTGCAGTGGATCGAGGAGCGAGTCAACGGTAATCCGAGGCTCGTCGCCCTCGCTGAGTCGTTCAATGAGCGAGTCGTCGAGACTTACGGCACGCCTGATCAGCCATTCCATCAATGGGAATCTCGCACGCTGCCTCAGTACCAGCCGATTGCTGATCTTGCCGATACCGTCGACGGCAAAGTCGGCTTCATGTCCTTGGTCAGGAGGGCTCGCGATGCCGACCTGAAGTACGAGCCGTTCATCGACGAGTCGAATCGCTACGAAGTAGCCGCGGCGAAGGTATTCGAGCTGATCGTCGACCCAACGACGTACGACGTTGGCCTATCCGGCGACGTTTTGCTCGACCGTCCAAAGCCTCCCTCGGCCGAGTGGGTGGCCTGAGTTCACCCGGCCGATCAGAGCCCGTGAATCCCCGCCCTGCCCTGCAGGATCGCATCCAGCACATCCGGCGCGAGATCGAACGAGTCGAAGAACAGGCGGTCTTCCGGCAGATTCGCATCGATGAAGAGCTGGCGGCCTGCCGCGATCATCGCCGGCGGGCCGCTCATGTACATGTCGAAGGCCGACAGGTCCGGGTGATCATCGAGCAGGGCCTCGTGGATCAGGCCCTCGCGCAGTCCGCTCGCCTGCGCGGCCTCCGGATCGGAAAGCACGGGGATGAAACTGATCGTCGGCACGTCACGCTGCCACGCCCGGGCGAGGTCGGCCAGGTAGAGGTCGGCCGCGGTGCGCGCACCCCAGTAGATATGCATGTGGCGGCGCGTGCCGAGCGCGATGAAGTGTTCGACGAGCGCCTTCACCGGAGCGAATCCCGTGCCGCCGGCCATGAACAGCATCGGCCGCTCGGAGTCCTCGCGCGGCACGAACGTGCCCAGCGGTGCTTCGATCGACAGACGGTCGCCCACCCGCAGCGATTCGTACACCCACGACGTGAAACCGCCGCCGGGCACGTGGCGCACGTGCAGTTCGATCCGGCCGTCGGGCCGCGGACCGCTGGCGATCGAGAACGGCCGGTGGCGGCCGTCCGGCAGCACCACATCGAGGTATTGCCCCGGTAGCCAGTTCAGGCGGTCGCCGCCGAGCGGCTTGAGCCATACGCCGACCACGTCGGGCGCCAGCGCCGTGCGATCGACGACCTCGACCTCGACCCGGCGGTGGGGGATGTCTTCCACCGAAGCGATCTCGCGCGCCTGAATGGCGATGTCGCTCACCGCCACCGCCTGACAGAGCAGGATCGCGTGGCGTGTCCGGGCGGGGGCGGAGAGGGCGACCGGCGGATTACGGGGGTAGCTGCACTCCCCCTCGACGAGGGTGGCCTTGCAGCTGCCGCACGCGCCGCTACGGCACGAGTACGGGAGGGCGATTCCCGCGCGCTGGGCGGCTTCGAGCACGGTCTCGCCGTCGGCGGCGTCGAATCGCTTGCCGGACGATGTCAGGGTTACGGTGGGCACCGGCGCATTGTAGGACAATGGGCCGTTGACCCACAGGAAAAGACCGATCATGGCCTCGATCTGGAACCAGCCCATCGACCTCGCCCGCATCAATACCTGGAACCGGGGGACCATGATGGAGACCCTCGACATCCGTTTCACGGAGTTCGGCGACGACTGGCTGCGCGGCACCATGCCCGTGGACCACCGCACCCAGCAGCCCTTCGGGCTGCTCCACGGCGGTGCGTCGGTGGTGCTGGCCGAGACGCTCGGGAGCTCGGCGTCCCTGCTCACGCTGGATGTGGAGAAAGAGATCTCGGTCGGCCTCGACATCAACGCCAACCATATCCGGGGCGTACGCGGCGGCATCGTGACCGGCACCGCGAAGGCCATCCATATCGGCCGCACCACGCAGGTGTGGGAGATTCGCATCGAGGAGGAACACGGCCGGCTGGTGTGCCTGTCGCGCCTGACCATGGCGGTGATTCCCTCACCCGGTGGCGCCCCGGGAAACCTGCGCGCGTGAGCCAGGCCGCGCCGTACGAAGCGCTGACCCCCGATCTCGTGCTGGCCGCCGTCGACGCGGGCGGCTCGTGGAGTGACGGGCGTCTGCTCGCTCTGAACAGTTACGAGAATCGCGTGTTCCAGGTCGGCCTCGAGGACGGCGGTTTCGTGGTGGCCAAGTTCTATCGTCCGGGCCGCTGGACGGACGCCGCGATCGACGAGGAGCACGCGTTCGCACGCGAGCTGGCTGACGCGGAGCTACCGATGGTGGCGCCGTTGTCCGTCGACGGACACACCCTGCTGCGTCAGGGCGGTTATCGCTATGCGCTGTATCCGCGACGCGGCGGACGGGCGCCGTCGCTCGAATCGGCCGACCAACTCGAGTGGCTGGGGCGCCTGCTCGGACGCATGCACGCCATCGGCGCGCGCGAACGCTTCGCCGCGCGCGGCACCCTCGATCGCGCCACGCTGATCGAGGCGCCGATGCGCGCCGCGCTCGGTTCCGATCTGCTGCCCGCCCATCTCTTCGACGCCTACCGCCAGGCGGCGCAACGTGTCGACGACGCCGTGGCGGCCCGCTTCGAAGCGGTGGGCCCGGTACGGCGCATCCGCCTGCACGGCGACTGCCACCCGGGCAACGTCTTGTGGACGGACGCCGGCCCGCATTTCGTGGACCTCGACGATGCGCGCATGGGCCCCGCCGTGCAGGACCTGTGGATGCTCGCTTCCGACGACGCGATGATGGACGCGTTGCTGGAAGGCTATGGCCAGTTCCGCGAGTTCGACCTCACCGAGCTCGCGCTGATTCCGGCGCTGCGCGCCATGCGCCAGGTGCACTACGCCGGCTGGATCGCCGAGCGCTGGCACGATCCGGCATTCCCGGCCGCCTTTCCGTTCGCCGCGGAGGCCCGCTGGTGGGAACAGCACATCGCCGACCTGCACGAGCTCGCAGACGATCTGTGAGCCTGGGGCCCGCGCCTTCGCGCGCCAGCGCGCTTCCCACATAATCCCGGTTCGCTCTTCCAAGGATTTTTCATGCACTCGTTCCTGACCCGCGTCATCGCCGTGTTCCAGATCGCCGGGGGCCTGTTCGGCCTCGTCCATCAGTTCGACCGGCTACTCGGCGCGCGCGTGGTGGGTATGGAGGCGATCGTGGCGGTGCTGGGCGTGCTGCTGTTCGGGTTCATCCTCGTCGCCGGCGTGCTGCTGGCCAGCAACGACGGCCGCGGTACCTCGTTCTCCATCTGGGCGCAGTTCCTCCAGGCGCCGCTGATCGCCACGCCGTTCTTCAGCTATGCCCTGTCCAGCGGCGCGTTCGCGAACCTGTCGATGACCCTGCAGCGCTCCCCGCGCCTCGGTTTCGACTGGTCGATCGCCGAGCACGGCTGGCTGCTGGCCCTCGGTGGCCCCTCGTCGGCGCACATCGGGATCAACCTGCTGGCGCTGGCCTCCTGGCTCGTCCTGCGCTTCGGGCGCTGAGCCCCGGTATCATTCACGGATGAATACCCCCGTACTCCCCGTCATTCGCCTCAAGACCGACCGCGTTCCCGGTCACCCCTGGGTCTGGTCCGCCCAGATCGTGAAGCCCGACGATCGCCTGCCGCCCGGCAGCGTGGTCGACGTGCACGACGCCAGGGGGCGTTTCGTAGGGCGCGGTTTCTGGAATGGCCACGCGCGCGTGGCGCTACGCCTTCTCACGACGAACGCCAACGAGGCGATCGACGACGCCTGGATCGCGTCGCGCCTGGCGCGCGCGGTCGAGCTGCGCCGCGAGCTGCTCCGTCTCGACGACGTGAGCGACGCCTGGCGCGTGGTGCACAGCGAGGGCGACGGCCTCTCGGGCCTCGTGGTCGACCGTTACGCCGATCACCTCGTGGTCGAATACTTCGCGGCGGGCATGTGGCGTTTCCGCGACACCATCCATGCCGAGCTGCAGCGCCACTTCCCGGGCGCCTCGCTGTACTGGTTCGCCGAGCAGCACGTGCAGCGCCAGGAATCCTTCGACGTGCGTTCCAACGATGCACCGTCCGCCGTCGACGTGCACGAGCACGGGCTGGCGTTCCACGCCGCCCCGGGCCTCGGTCACAAGACCGGCTTTTTCGCCGACCAGCGCGACAATCGCCGCAGCTTCGCGCAGCTGGCGCGCGGCCGCCGCGTGCTCGACCTGTGCTGCAACGCTGGCGGCTTCGCCGTGCACGCCATGAAGGCCGGCGCACGCGAAGCCACGGGCGTCGACGCCGACGCCGCCATCCTCGAGGTGGCACGCGAGAACGCCCGCCTCAACGGCGTGGAGGCCACGTTCGAACAGGGCGACGTCTTCGAGTGGCTGCGTGCGGCCATCGCGCGCGGCGAAACGTGGGACGCCGTGGTGCTCGATCCGCCGAAGCTCACCCGCGACCGCAACCAGGTGGTCAACGCGCTGAAGAAGTACTTCGCGATGAACCGCACGGCCCTCGACGTCGTGGCGCCCGGCGGCATCCTGCTCACATGCTCGTGCACGGGCCTCGTCGGCGAAGACGATTTCCTCGAAATGATCCGTCGTGTGGCGCTGAACGCCGGTCGCGGCATCCAGGTGCTCGACGTCGCCGGCGCCGGGCCCGATCATCCGGTGGCAAGCAACGTGCCGGAGAACCGTTACCTCAAGGCGGTGTTCTGCCGCGTCGACTGACGGGGCGTTCACCCGCCCTTGATCGGCTGGCGGGGGAGAGTCCCCGCCCCGTCCAGAAACACCCCGACCAACGCCGATGTGGTGGCGAGCGTGGAACGGGCCCACGCGAAGGCGGCGGGCCTCGTCTATGTGTGCGATACCGACGACGGCATCACCCGCTGCAAGCGCGGCCGGGCCTTCGTCTATATGGGCGCGGACGGCCGCAAGGTGACCGACGAGGAGGTGCTCGCGCGCATCCGGTCACTCGCGATACCACCGGCCTATACCAGCGTCTGGATCTGCACCAACGAGCGCGGCCACCTGCAGGCGACGGGCCGCGATGCCCGCGCGCGCAAACAGTACCGCTACCACGCGCGCTGGCGGGCCACGCGCGACAAGGGCAAGTTCGAGCGCATCGTCGAGTTCGGCGAGGCGCTGCCGCGACTGCGCCGGCGCTTGCGCAAGGACCTCGCCCTGCCCGGCCTTCCGCGCGAAAAAGTACTGGCGCTGGTCGTCAGCCTGCTCGAAGAGACCATGATCCGCGTGGGCAACGACACCTACGCGAAGCAGAACAACTCGTACGGCCTGACGACGCTGCGCTCGCGCCACGTCGAGGTGCGCAAGGGGCGCATCTCGTTTCACTTCCGCGGCAAGAGCGGCCTGTGGCGCGACGTGGACCTCGACGACCGGCGCCTCGTCAAGGCCGTGCGCAAGGTGCAGGAACTGCCCGGCCAACGCCTGTTCCAGTACATCGACGACGACGGCCAGCCCCAACCGGTCGACTCGGGCATGGTGAACGATTACCTGCGCGAGGTGACCGGCGGCGAATTCACCGCGAAGGATTTCCGTACCTGGGGCGGCACCGTGCACGCGATGGGCGTGCTCGGCACGCTGCCCGTGCCCGACGAGGGCGGCGAGCGCGCGATCAAGGCGGCGCTTGCCGGGGCGGTGAAAGAAGTGGCGGCGGTGCTCGGCAACACCCCTGCGGTCTGCAGGGCTTCGTACATCCACCCGGAGATCTTCACCGCCTGGACCGAGGGCTCGCTGCATCGCTGCGTGCCACCGAACGGGCTGCGCTACCCGCGAAAATTGGAAGCCTCCACCCTGGCTTTTCTGCGTCGGCGCCTTCGTGCGTCGAAGCGCTCCCGTTGAGGCGAATGGATGGCTATAGTGCGCGCACGGGGTTTGCGTTCGATGAGTCAGGGGCTGTGCTGAAGATGTCTCGGTGGAAGGTGATTCCCGTCCTGGCCGGCCTGATGGCCGCGGCGTCCCTGCACGCCCAGGAGGCGGCGACCGGCGAGCCGCTCGCGTTGCCCGACATGCAGGAACATCGCGGCGTCGTCGACGACACCTGGATCGTCGCGCCCCGGCGCCTGTCGGACGCCACGCTCGCGGCCGTGAAGAACTACGCCGACGAAGGCGACATCGCCGCAGGCGTGTCGCTCCGCTACAACATCGACCACGCCGAGTGGGTGATCGCGGATGTCTTCATCTACCCGGCGGGCGAAGGCGACACTGAGACCATGCTCAAGCGCGCCGCCGAAGACTTCCGCGAATCGGTGGCCTTCGCGGAGCGGCAGCAGATCTATCGCAATGTCTGGTGGGGCGAAGAAAGCCCGTACACCGCGCTGCTGCCAGGTGGCCGCAAGGTCGATGGCCGGGTGCTGCCCATCGTGTTCGACGCGCAGCAGGACATGCTCACGTCGCGCGCGTACCTTTTCTACCGCAAGCTCTACTTCGTGAAGATCCGCCTGAGCACGTCGGTGGAAGGCGTGGATGGCCTCGCAGAGAACGCCGACCGCTTCGTCGCCAGCCTGCTCGACGGCGTCGAGATCGTCAGCGTGGGCGGCTGCGGCCGCCGCATGGATCTGGTGATGGAAGCACCCGGGCAGCCCGCGCCTGCGGACCTGCCCGACGGCGTCAGTGCCGACGGCTACCGCGTGCTGCTGAAGGCGAACCGCGCCGGGTCGACCTCGGGCCGCGCGCAGCTGACCAAGACGATGATGCTGGCAGCGAAACGCCAGCAGGCCACCGGCTGCACGACGCTTCAGTACAACCCGCCGCTCGAAGACGACACACGCGCGGTGCTGCATCTTTCGTTCAAGCCGGAAGACTGGGGCACGACCCCGCGCACCAAGTAAGGCGATGAACGAAGAACGGCCGGGGCGCGTCCCACGCCCCGGCCGTTGCCGGCACCGATTGACCACGGCTCAAATCCTTGAGCGGCGCGTTCAATCTGCGGCGACCGTTGAATGATGCGGGGTTTGCCGAAAACGGGATATGGAAGTTTTCTGAAAAACGGGTCGGATTTCACGCGCGGTCGACACGCGTAGCGCGCAATCAGGTCGGTGCCGCCACCGGTGTCCTCTCCTCGCGCCACGCGCGCAAGCCGATCGCCGCGAGCACCACGAGGCCCGCATACAGCACCGCGGTGATCGGTAGCGACTTGTACACGTACTCGCCCACGTAGATCACATCGACCGCGATCCACAACCACCACGCGGCGGCGTGTCGTCGCGCCTGCCACCATTGCGCGACGAGGCTGAACGCGGTGAGGGCCGCGTCGAGCCAGGGCAGCGATGCATCGGTGTAGCGATGCATCGCGTAGCCGAGCGCCAGCGCGGCCGCCGTTCCGATTCCGAGGTGCATGGCCGCTTCGCACGGCGCCAGCGCCGCGACGCGTACGTGTCCGCTGCCGTCCAGGTTGTGCATCCAGCGTCGCCAGCCATAGACGATGAGGACAGCGAAGATCACCTGGAGCAAGGTGTCCGAATACAGCCGCGCGTCGAGGAAGACCCACGCGTACGCGATCACGGAAACCAGACCGACGGGCCAGCACCATGGACTGCGTCGCGCGGTCAGCCAGACGGCCGCCACGCTGACCAGCGCGGAGCACAGCTCGAACAGCGACAGCTCAAAGTTCATACGTCACCGAAAGCCGGGCGAGACGGGGCATGCCCGGGAAGAGATAGCTGTCGCCACCGGACGAACCCGTGTCGCGCCAGTAGAACTGGTTGAACACGTTATCGACATTCAGACGCCACGTCATCGCGTGGCCGCCGACGGTCGTCGCGAAGCGCAGGCCCGCGTCGAAGACGTTGTACGCCGGTACGCGAACGCGGCCGTCGGGCGTCGCGACATTGCTACCCGCATAACGCCAGCCACCGAGCACGGCCAGACCGGGCGCGAATGGCAGGCTGTAATCCGCGTAGACGGCGGAGCGCCAGCGCGGCACGTTGACGACCTGGTGGTCTTCGTAGGTCGGCGCACCCGTATGCTCGGCTCGTGCGCGGATCGCATTGAAGCTGGCGGTCAGTCGCAGATTGTCGGTGACACGCCCGGCGAGGTTCAGCTCGACGCCCGTGTGCACCTCCTGCCCCTGCTGCACGAACGTGAAGCCTTCCGCCGTGTCGTCGGGCCGCGCGAACTGGTACGACTGACGAATGCGATACACCGCCGCCTGCAGGTCGAGGTCGTCGGCGACCGCGTATTTCACCCCCGCCTCGACCTGCCGCGAATGCAGCGGCGCCAGCGTCGTGCCGCCGTTCGACGTCCAGTACGGCGCCTCTCGACCGAGCGACAGACCCTCACCGTAGCTCACGTAGGCCGTGAGCGGCGCGGTCGGCTGCCAGAGCACGGCCGCCTGCGGCAAGGCCTGACTGCTGCGCGTGTTGCGTTCGATCGCGCCGGTATCGTCGTAGGCGCGCTCGTTCAGGCGAACGAAACGCGTGCCCGCGAGCACCTGCCACTGCTCGCCGAGATGGATGCGATCGATGGCGAACAGCGTGCGCTGCCAGCTGGTCAGCCGGCGCACCGAGGCGCCGGGCTCGTTCGGCGAGGGATCGAACACGGGCACCACGCGATCGTAGATGTTCGCCGTGCCGACGTAATCGTAGACATAAGCGCGACGATCGATCGTGCGACGGAAGCTCGTGGCACCGACATTGATCTCGTGATCGACCGCACCCGTCGCGAACGTGCCGGTGACCACGGCGCGCACCTCGTCGTTCTGGCGCGTGTCGTCGGGGCTGCGGAAATCGTAGACGTCATAATCGCCATCGGGCGCGAAGAAATAACCCGGCGTCGCGCCGGATGCGCACGACGGCGCGTAGAAACAGCCGTACGCGAAGGCGACGTTGTCGTCGATGACGGTGTGGCTGTGCCCGGCCGACAGCTGCAGGTTCCAGCTATCGGTGAAGCGGTAGTTGAAGCGCAGCGACGTGTTGCTGGAATGGATGCCGACCGGGCGCTGCCACGGCTGGTAACCGAGCAGACGCGTGCGGCTCGCGTGCGCGGGAATGCCCGTGCCGCCAAGCAATTGGTAACCGGATGCCGAACGCTGGCCGCTGGTCTGGTAATCCGTGTCGAGCAGCAGCGTGGCCTTGTCGCTGATCTTCCAGTCTGCCGCGACCGAAACGAAACTGCGTCGGCCGTTCGCGTGATCGATGTACGAATGCGTCTTCTCGTTCGCGGCGTTGACGCGCAGGCCGAACGACGGCGTGAACCACCGTCCGAGGTCGATCGCCTCGTAGTTCGACCCATGAGAATCGGTACCGATCGTGAGGTCGTGCACGTCCTTCGGACGCTTGCTCACGTAGTTGACGAGACCACCCGGCTCGACGACGCCGGCCTCCAGGCCACCGAGACCTTTCAGCACTTCGACGCGCTCCTTGCCTTCCAGCGCGAGCAGCTGCTCCGCCGACATGATCATGCCGTTGAAGCGGAAACCCGTGGCGAGATCGAGCGGGAAACCGCGGATCGACACATCCTGGTAATAGCCCGCCGGCGCGTAGTTGTCGTTGATCGCCGCGTCGCCGCGCACGAGCTCGCTGAGGCTGCGCGGCTGGCGGTCGTCGATCTGCGCACGCGTGATGACGGTGATGGCCGCGGGCGTGTCGTGCAGCGGCGCGCCGCCGAAGCTGCCGAACGTGTCGAGCTGCGAATCCGCCGCGCGATAGCTGTCGGTGGTGGTGGCGTGCACGTCGATCGATGGCAGCGTGCGCGCCTGCTGCGGCGTGCCCGGCTCGTCGGCGGCATGCGCCATGGCGGCGAACGAAAGGATGGCGAGGGCGAGCGGGGTACGGGAAAGGGTCATCGTCGTCTTCAGTGGCAAGGGCACGAAGCGACGGCAAGCCACGACGGGCCCGGGAACCGGGCTATCCGTGGCTTTGCAAGCTCCCTACGCCGGTACTAACCGGGTCAGGTTCCAAGGGACTCTCTCAGCCCGGCATTCGCCGGGCACCCCCGCTTCTAGAGCGCCTATTGAAACACATTCCCACGGAGAAACGCACGGCCATGCTCCGTGGCGAACCAGCGGGCGTGTCCGAGGAGGAACGTGTGGTACGCCACGTCGGCGTGGTCGCGTCGGCCCGTGACGCCTTCGAAATACTCCACCTCGGACAGCGCGAAATCGATATGCACGAGCGGCAGCAGGTCGGCGAGCAGCGCGAGGTCCGCCGCGTGCAGCGGACGAACGGTGCGATAGCCATCGATGATCCCGCGCGCGAGATCGTGTCGCGCGATATCGCCGCGCTCGATCTCGAGCCAGGCGATGGCGTTGCGCTCGATCGCCGTGGCGAGATCGAACAGCGCGAACGTCGCCGCGGACAGGCCGACGTCGAGCACGTCGGTGATCGTCGCGTCGTCGCCGGCGTCGCTCCAGCAGAGATTGGAAACGTGCAGATCGCCGTGCGTCCACAGCCTGGGCTGAGCCGCGAGATCCGTCGCGATGCGCCTGTGCGATGGTGACATGATGCTTTTCATGTCATGTCGCCAGTCGTGTTCGGCGAGGTAGCGTGCGAGCGCGGGACGTTCGGCGAGCTGGGCCTCGATCGTGGCGACGGGATCGTGCGCCGAGAGGATGTCCGCCCGAGCGACGAGGATGTGCGTGCCGCGTTGCGCGGCGACGAAGCCGGATGCCGCGTCGTGCATGCGCGCGAGCATCGCCCCCACTTCGTGCGCGTGACGCACCCCACCTATCGGCGACCACGAATACGCTTCCCGATAGATGTCGACACCGCGCGCGGCATCGTGCACTTCGTACACCCAGTCGTCGGTGCCGAACACGGATGCGCCGTGCGCATCGGTCAGGAGGCGCGGCACCGGAATGCCGCGGTCGCGCAGACGACGCGCGAAGCGATGTTCTTCGCCGAGCGTGGCCTCGTCGCGAACGCGGCGGTGGTGGCGTTTGACGAAAACGGGGCCCGCGTCGGTCGTCGCGAGTGCCGCCGCGGACAGCGGACGCGGGCTCAGCCAGTCGAGCGAGCGGAACGCGCCGAGCAGGGGAAGGCGTGTGAGAACCGCCGCCACCTCGTCGTGCGTCAGCGCGGGCCAGTCGGGCGCCAGCTCGTCGCCGGCGAGGCCATGGGTGAGGTGGGAGTCGTCGATCATCCGCCCAGTGTAGCGGCGCGGGTGCGCCGGGCCGAGCGACTAACGACGGAGCGCGGCGACCATGCCTTCCGCCGTCCACGCGCCGAGGCAACCACCCGCGATGCGCGCGGTCTGCTCCTCGTCGTGAGTGAGGTCGAGGAAGGCCCTGATCTCACCGAAGCTCGCGCCCTGCAGGGCCAGGTCGAGACACGTCGACTCGTCGGCCGTCATGCTCGCCACCTGCGGCCGCGAACCCTGACGCCAGACACGCGCCCCGATGTCGCCGGGCACGAGGTGCACCGGCGGCGGGCTGGCGCCTTCGGCCAGCGCGCGCCACAGAGCCACGGCATTGGTCCGCATCGGGCGATAGCGCAGCGACGGCACGAACTCGATCTCCACGGCGTCCCACTGATCCGCGCGAAGCCCGGACACCGCGAGGGCGCCACAGTCGTTCCCGAGCGAGGCGAGATAGAGGTTGCCGTCGATCCACGCGATCTCGGCTACCTCGACGTCGGCCGGCCAGCAGCGCGCGACCCAGGCCACGAAGGCGTCGACATCGCGGGCGACGTCGTGCGCGGCCTGCGGATGCGCATCGAGGAATCGGGTGGCCGTCGTGTCGAAGGGCTCTTTGCCAAGCCACCCGGCGGTGCGGGCGTAGGCGTTGCGCAGCCCGGCCAGCGCGTCCCTGCGATCGTCGGACGACATGAGCGGGTCCCCGGGCTCGCCGGGTGCATCGTCGGATTTGAGGTATTTCGCAAGATCCATGGACTGGGCGACGTCTGCCGTCTGGGAACCAGGGGGCATGATGACCTCTCCGCTCGGGGCCCGGGCGTGGCCTGTGTCGCATTCCCGATGGCTGTTGCTTACGCCGTTCCGCCCGGCTTGCCAATACGCCATCGGGCCTGCCGCGGCCCGCGTACCGCTTGTGGCGCCGAAGGGTGGGCGAAAGCCGGAGCGGCGACCATGGCATCGCAGCTTCTTGCGATCCTCGCGGGCGGCTGGCGGCGGCGGAGAACTGCCGGTGGGGCCTCGAAAAAAACGGGGCCCTTAATCGGCAAATCCTTCAAAACCGTGTTCAATCCATGGCGAACGCGCCGATATACCTTCAAACTAGCCTCAACATGGCGCTACGGATGAAGGGGTCCGGGTGCCGCCTAAAAACCGCCGACGATGATGCGCCTGATCATCGGCCGGCCCGACGTTTCAGGATGTGCGACACACCTCAGGGGGAGCATCGTGGGCGGAATGAACAGGGATCCGTTGGTGTGGGGACGTTACGTTGCCGTCGCGGGCGCCTATGCGGCGTGCTACGAGCTGACCCGCTATTTTTCGTTCTCGCACTGGATGCTCACGGCCGGGCTGCGCATGGCGTGCCTGCTGCTCGTGCCCCGGAAGTTCTGGCCTGCCCTCGCCATCGGCGAAGCGCTGCCCATCGCTGAAACCGCGTTCCTGCACATGTCCGACTACGGCCTCGCGTGGGCCGTCGCGAACACGATCCCGCCCATCGTCTTCTGCATGCCGATCGTGGCCTGGCTGCAATCGCGCCTGCCGATCATCGGCAAGAGTGGCGAGGTGAACATCGGAATGATCGTGCTGGCCACGCTGCTGTGCGCGGCGATGAACGCCACCGAGAACTCGGTCGTCTTCTCTTTCATCGTGATGGGCGACGGTTCGCCGGTGCCCTCCGTCACCGCGCAGATCTTCCTCGCGTGGTTCCTCGGTCTGTACCTCGGCGCGCTCACGCTGACACCGACGATCCTCGCCCTGCGCGAACGCATCGCGGCGCAGGCGAAGGGTGTCGTCACCTGGAACGCCATTCGCCACAGCGCGCTCTCGCGGGATCTGGCACTGATCGTCGTACCGTCGCTCGCCGTGCTTCTGGTCGCGGCCTCGCAGGTCGAAGGCACGACGCTGCAGGTGGTACGCATGGCGATGGCCGTGCCTGTCGTGGCGCTCACGGTTCGACATGGCTGGCATGGAACGTCGCTGGGCGGCCTGATGGCGAGCGTCGCGATGGCGTCCACGTCGTTCTCGCTGCAGGATCCGGCGATGGTGCAGGCGCAGACGGTGCTGGCCTTCGCGCTCTCCACGTCGCTGCTGTTCGGTGTGCGCGTGGCCCGTCGCCAGGCCGCCGCAAGGCAGGTGCTGCTCGCACAGAACCTGCCCGCGGGGCTTCATCGCCACTGATCAGCGCGACGCGTCGCCTGCCTGCGACACCGCTGTCCCGATCCCTTACCGGCTCGTGCACTCCACTGGGTTCTTGCATTCGACCTGCGCGGCCATCAAACGCATCGATCCGTCGGACTGCGGTGCCACGGCGATCACGGTGGCGCCGTCCTGATAGACCACGGTGTACGCGGTGCTGGCCGGTGCCGGCAGCGTCTCGATATCGGTCGCGGCGTTCGTCGCGTCCGAACCGATCGGCATGCCGTAGTGGTCGCCGGTGACGGTGCGCGAGAACGCGCCGCGAACGTTACCGAAGGCGTCGTTGACCTGAATGTAGGTCATGCTGCCCTTACGGAACTTGTACACGTGGTAGGCGGGGTTGGTGCTGACGTCGGTGGCATTCGGCGAGGACTGACCCAGACCCGTGACGGCGGTCTGCGCATGTGCCGCGCCGACGCCGAGCGACAGAGTGATGGCGGTAGCGAGCAGCAGACGGTGGTGGTTACGCATGATCGTTTTACTCCTGTGTGGTGAGGCAGGTCCGGTGTCTTACTGCGCCGGATCCTGGTTTCGTCCATGGCGGATCCATGGCCGATACCACCACTTTCCCGCATAGCCGCGGTCGCGATGGGGCACCTGCCGAATCCGCGCATAGCTTGGACGGGGCCGAACGAACGGGCCCTTCCACGGGCCCCGGGCATTCATCCATGTGAACGAATCCGGGCGAAATAGGCGGCCTGGCAGGCACACGGAACCGGACCGGAGTGCGGTCGGCGATGCGAAAGCGAGATAAAACGACGCGTCGGCGACGCTAGTCGTCGTGCAACCAGGCCGGTCTGCGTGGGAACCCTACGCGATAGCGGGAGCGCCGCGGCAGCACGATGCGCTTCGCATGGTTCACGTCGATCAGATCGAACATCCGGTCGCTCCCTGGTGTCGCGGCAGCGGAGCGCCGCGACGGTGATGAAGGCCAGTCAATCGCAGAAGGCGCCTCCCCTTCGGCAACCGGAACCGCGCTGCGGACCCGGCGTGGCGCGCAGGCAGCATGCAGGATATCCATGACACGAACCAGTCCCGCGGGCGCACCGATGCGGCGCGCATTACGCACGCGCCGCCGCATGAAATTACGATGCGTCGCGATCAGGTCAGCGAGTGATTGAACGTCACATAGTTCGCTTCCTGCAGGAAGCCGAAGCGGCGATACAGCGCTTGCGCCGCGGCGTTATCGACCGCGGTGGACAGCGTCAGCCACGCGGATCCGCTGTCGCGCGCATGCGTCAGGCATCGTGCGAGCAGCGCGCCCGCGACACCCTGACGACGATGGTGCGGCGAGACGAAGAGGTCGTTGAGGATCCACGCGCGCTTGCCCGATACCGACGAGAACGTGGGATACAACTGCGCGAAACCGGCGAGGCCATCGGTGACGGGGACGACGAAGACCACGGACTCCGCCTTCCTCATGCGCTCGGCGAGAAAGTCGAGCGCGAGGCGTCGGTCATCGGGCTGGCGATAGAACATGCGGTACTGGTTGAACAGGTCCGAGAGCGGTTCGAGGTCGTCGACCGTGGCTGCGCGAACCGGCGGTGTGGACGGATCGATGTGCGTCATGTCGTACCCTCTCGCCGGCTCCTTTCCGCCTCGTGGGCGTCGACCAGATTCTGCGCCAGTGCCTTGTACACCGGCACCGGACAGAACAACGCCGATACCGCGCGCGCGAGCAGGCAGGCGGCCATCAGTGGCACGGCCATCTGGTGGTTGGCGGTGAGCTCGAGCGAAATGACGACCGCGGTCAGCGGAGCCTGCGTCACGCCGGAGAGATAGGCGGCCATGCCCAGGAGCACGACGGCAGACAGGTCGGAGCCCGGGAAGAGCTGCGCGATGTTGGCACCCAGCCCGGCGCCCACGGCGAGCGCGGGCGAAAAGATGCCACCCGGAATGCCGGCCAGCGACGAGGCGAGATTGCCGAGAAACTTCAGGCCGCCGAACAGCGGTCCCGTGGTCGAGTGACCATCTAGGATGTCGCGCGCCTGTGCGTAGCCGGTGCCGTAGAGGCCATCCGTGCTCAGCAGGCTCAGTAACACCAGCGCCAGCCCGCACACCGCGGCGAAGATCACCGGCGAGTGCGAACGCAACCGGCCGAGGCCACCGCGCAAACCCGTGGCAGACGGAACGATGAGCCGAGCGAAGATGCCCCCGGCCACGCCGCCCACGATGCCGGTGAGCAGCACCGCCAGCCACGCCCTGCCGAGCGGAAGCGACGCGACGATGGTGCCGAAGTACGCATAGTTGCCCACGAGGCCCAGCGAGACGACACCCGCCACGATCACCGCCGTGAGCAATGTGCCGCTCAGGCGATGCTCGAACGCACCGGCCATCTCTTCGATCGCGAAGACGATGCCCGCCAGAGGCGTATTGAATGCGGCGGCGAGACCCGCGGCCGAACCGGCGAGGATGAAGCGACCGGCGGCCGTCGGATCATCGAACCCGAACCGGCGGCCCATCGAATAAAGCAGACCCGCGCCCACATGCACCGTCGGGCCTTCGCGCCCGACCGACGCGCCACCGACGAGCGCGGCCAGCGTGAGCGCCATCTTGCCCGCGGCCACTTTCAGCGAGAGCAGGCGATGCCGGAAGTCGGCGTCTTCCACCTTGAGCGCGGCCATCGCCTGCGGAATGCCCGAGCCACGCGTCGCGCGAAGCGCACCCTGCGTCAGCCAGCTCAACAAGGCGAACATCGCCGGCGTCACGAGAAACGGTACCCACCACCCGTGACTGGCCATCATGCGGAACAGATCGAAAGCGCCATCGGCCGCTTTCGCGAACAGCACCGCCGAAAGCCCGACAACGATCGCGCCCGACCAGAACAACACACGCCGACGCCACTGCGTAGGCGAGAGGTAATCGTGGCTGGCGAGGCCTCGCCATGCACGTCCGGCACGGCGGTAGAAAGTGGGCACGCTGGGATCCTTGGACATCAACGGAGCCTGACATCATACGCGCGACGAAAAATCCGGACGCACAAAAAAACAAAGCCCCGCCGAGGCGGGGCTTTGAGTTTGGCTGGGAGACTAGGATTCGAACCTAGATAAACGGAGTCAGAGTCCGTTGTCCTACCGTTAGACGATCTCCCAAAAACCGGGTTCGATGCGCTCTGACCTTTGATGCATCGAATTGAAGCGCGAATTCTACTATGAAAATTAGCGCTTCGAGAACTGCGTTGCGCGACGTGCCTTGTGGAGACCGACCTTCTTACGCTCGACTTCACGAGCATCGCGGGTCATGAAACCAGCCTTGCGCAGCGGCGACTTCAGGGCTTCGTCGTACTCGACGAGAGCGCGGGCGATGCCGAGGCGGATCGCGCCGGCCTGACCCGTGATGCCGCCACCGGCGACCGTCACCATGATGTCGAACTTCTCGGTGTTCTCGGTCAGCTCGAGCGGCTGACGCACGATCATGCGAGAGGTTTCACGACCGAAGAACTGGTCGAGCGGCTTGCCGTTGACAACGATGCCACCGGTGCCCTTGCGGATGAAGACGCGGGCGGCGGAGGTCTTGCGACGGCCGGTACCGTAATTCTGCTGGGTAGCCATGTCGGTTCCTTAGATTTCCAGCGCCTGCGGCTGCTGTGCGGTATGCGGGTGCTCGGCGCCGCCGTACACCTTGAGCTTGCGGTACATGGCGCGACCCAGCGGGTTCTTCGGCAGCATGCCCTTGACGGCGATCTCGATCACGCGCTCCGGGTGCGTGGCGAGGAGGTCCTTCAGACTCGTGGTCTTCAGGTTGCCGACGTAGCCGGTGAAGCGGTGGTACATCTTGTCGTCCAGCTTCGCACCGGTGACGGCCACCTTTTCGGCGTTGATCACGACGATGTAATCGCCGGTGTCGACGTGCGGGGTGAACTCGGGCTTGTGCTTGCCGCGGAGACGGCGCGCGACCTCGGTCGACAGACGACCCAGGGTCTTGTTCGTGGCGTCGATCACGAACCAATCGCGCTTGACGCTCTCCGGCTTGGCGCTGAACGTTTTCATTTCGAAAATACCTGGTTTGCCGCCGGGTGAGGCGGAACACGGAATCGGTGAAAGCAAAGGCGCGAGAGAATAGCGGACTTTTCCCTCATCGCGCAAGCCCACGTCGATAGTGAGCTATGGGCCGACAATCATAGCACGGGATGACGGCTCTTTCACAACCCTTCCCGATGTATCGGACCGTGCACCGCGACAAGCGACCGCAGCGCCTTCACCTTGGCTCGGGCAACGGGCATTGTAACGTGTGTCGCCCCCGCACGTCTGGAGTTTTCATGTCCGCCCGCACCCTGAGCCCCCTGGACCGCCTTCTCGCCGGCCTGGAGCGCGCGATGGAAGCCGTCGCCGGCTCGCCGGAGCCCGCCCGCCGCTCTCCGGGCGACGCCGTGGACGACGCGCCGCTGAGCGATGCCGAGCGCCGCCACGCGGCCGGCCTGATGCGCATCAATCATGTGGGCGAGGTCTGTGCGCAGGCCCTCTATGTGGGGCAGGCCGCCCTGGCCCGCACCGACGAGACGCGCCAGCACCTGATGCACGCGGCGCAGGAAGAAACCGACCACCTGGCATGGTGCGCCGAGCGCCTGAAGCAGCTCGACAGCCGCCCCAGCCTGCTCAACCCGCTGTGGTACGCCGGCAGCTACGCCATCGGCGTGGCCGCGGCGGCCGTGGGGGATCCGATCAGCCTCGGCTTCGTCGTCGAAACCGAGCGCCAGGTCGAGGCCCATCTGGCCGAGCACCTCGAGCGCCTGCCCTCGCAGGACGAGCGCTCGCGCACGATCCTGCGCCAGATGCAGGCGGACGAGATCCGCCACGCCGATGCCGCGCAGGCGCGGGGCGGCGTCGATCTGCCCTGGCCCCTGCCCCGCCTGATGCACGCGGCGTCGGCCGTGATGAAGACTGTCGCCTACCGCATCTAACGGCAGAGGCCGAATCCACGGCCTTGCAGGTGGAAGTGCGTGCGGTGTGCTGCGTTGTAACCGGGGCCGAGGAACGCGCCGAAATAGCCGCACCCGCCGGCCTGCAGCCCATGCAGGAACGTGGCGTCGCCCGGCGCGGACCAGCCCTTTTCCACCGTGACGCGCCGTCCGTCGGCCAGGCGCCAGCCTGTGACGTCGAGCGCATCCGCCATCGCATGCCGGCTCAACGGCGCCTTGTCGCGGTGATAGACGTTGCGACAGGCATAGCTGCCCACGTGATCGATGGTGCGGACCGGCGCGCCATAAGTCGCTTCGGCGGAAGGTTGCAGGAGATGCCGGTGGAACAGCACGAGCGATGCCGCGAGCGGGCACGTCACGGTTACCGGCGATGCGAAGCGCGCGGGCCCGATCGCGGACAACCTCACCGCGTCCGTCCAGCCGCAACCGCTCGCCTCTTCGCGATCTGGCAACGTCGCGAACACCGCGCCCGCCTCGCCGATCGCCGCGCGGCACATCGCGGGATCGTCGCCGAGGCGGGCGAGCTTGAAGCGCAGGAAGGCATCCGGTTCGGCGCGCAGATCGAGTGGCGCCCACGGGTTGTAGCGATCCGGCGGACGCCAGCCGCGGGTCCAGACCAGCGTGGCGAGGGCGATCAGGAGGATGAAGAGCAGCAGCGCTCGCATGGGGCGACGCTAGCGGGTCGGGCGTGAAGCTTTCCGCTTCGTGTGGGAAGCCCGCTGGCGGGCGAATGGGTGCTTGCGGCGAGCACCCCTATCGTCAGCAGGCTGGCTCCCACCGCGCTGCGGCCCTGTACATGCGATACGGCGAGCACCCTTCGCCCGCCAGCGGGCTTCCCACAACAGCGACCGCGCGGCCATAAAAAAACCCCGCTTTCGCGGGGCTTTTCGTCACATCAGGTTGCGGCCGTGGAAGAGTTCCTCGATCTCGCGGCGGAGCAGCGACTCGATGCGCTGGCGCTCCTTGAACGAGAGGTCGTCGGCCTGCGCCTCGAACAGATACGTGTCGAGGTCGAAGTCCTTGATGTGCATCTTCGTGTGGAAGATGTTTTCCTGGTACACGTTCACGTCGAACATCTCGTACTTCTGGCGGATGTGCTTCGCCAGGTAGTCCTGCACCGAGTTGATCTTGTGATCGATGAAGTGCTTCTTGCCCTTCACGTCGCGCGTGAAGCCACGCACGCGGTAGTCGGCGATGACGATGTCCGACTCGAAGCTGTCGATCAGGTAGTTCAGCGCCTTCAGCGGCGAGATCACGCCGCACGTGGCGACGTCGATGTCGGCGCGGAACGTGGCGATGCCGTTGTGCGGATGCGTTTCCGGATAGGTGTGGACCGTGATGTGGCTCTTGTCCATGTGCGCCACGACGGCGCCCGAGATCGTGTCGCGACCGAGCTTCTCGACCACCGGCTCCTCGGAAATGAGGATGGTGACCGACGCGCCCTGCGGATCGTAGTCCTGGCGTGCGATGTTCAGGATGTTGGCGCCGATGATCTCCGCCACGTCCGTGAGGATCTGGGTCAGGCGGTCGGCGTCGTACTGCTCATCGATGTACTCGATGTAGTTCTGCCGCTGCTGTTCGGAAACGGCATAGCAGATATCGTAGATGTTGAAACTCAGCGCCTTCGTCAGGTTGTTGAAACCCTGCAGGCGAAGACGGGGGAGCGGTTTGACCACAGCGACTCTCCGAGGCCGGGGGATACGGCCAGCAGCAGACGCGGGTTAGCAGCAAGGGTCCCCGCAAGAAGAAAAGCGATCGTTCAGGATAGCCTGCCCGTCGCTTGTGTACGGCGTAAGACATGGGGGTCAGGACGCCGAGGGGGTGAAATTATGGGGCAAGATGGCGAGGATTTGAACACGCCGGTCGCAGTCTCGCGAAATGGGTGGATTTTGCGGGCCCGAACTCTGCAATAATCCGACGGGGACATGGCGAGTCGGCGACGCCTGACGGAAATCCGTCGGCCGCCCGCTTGACGGGGGCGCCATGCCATTGAGACTCAACGGAATCAGCTGTGGCTCAACTCAAATATCTGTTGCAACAGGCTTTCGAACGGTCGCAGGCTCCTTCGAGCTTCGCGCCAGACCCGGCCTCCATGGGCCGATTCCTCGACGCCTGCCACCGCCGTCGCTATCCGGGGAAGACGGCGATCATCCGTCCGGGCGATCCCGCCAACACGCTCTACTACGTCGTCGAAGGCTCGCTTGCCGTCTGCACGGAGGACGAGGAAGGTCGTGAGCTGATCCTCGCCTACATCAACCGGGGGCAGTTCATCGGCGAAATGGGGCTGTTCGTGGAGCAGGCACAGCGCGAATCGCTGGTCCGCACCCGTACGGCCGTGGAAATGGCGGAGATCAGCTACGAGCGGCTCTTCCAGCTACTGGAAGGCCCGTTGTCGGCCGAGTGCCCGAAGCTGCTGTTCGCGATCGGCTCCCAGCTGACCCACCGCCTGCTGCGCACGTCGCGCCAGGTCAGCCGCATGGCGTTCATGGACGTGACGAACCGGGTGTCCCGCACCCTGCTCGACCTCTGCCAGGAGCCCGATGCCATGACCCATCCCGACGGGACGCAGATCCGCATCTCCCGCCAGGAGGTCAGCCGGATCGTCGGCTGCTCGCGCGAAATGGTCGGCCGCGTGCTCAAGCAGCTCGAGGAAGAGCGGATGATCGACGTGTCGGGCAAGACCATCGTGGTGCGCGGCACGCGCTGATCGGGCCGGTGGAACGCCCCTGTGGGAGCGGCCCTGGCCGCGATGGGCGCTTGCCGCGAGCACCCTTCGCGCGCCAGCGCGCTTCCCACACAAAATCTCAAGTGCCCCGATACACCATGTAGACGTCCGCCCTCGCGTAATGCGAACCCGGGCGGGTGCTGGGCTGGCGCACGAAGCCGGCCCGCTCGTACATCGCCAGCGCCCGCCCGAGGCGGCTGTTCGATTCCAGGAAGAGCTCCCGGCCTTCCCGCTGGCGGAACGAGGCGATCGCCGCGTCGAGCAGCTTCCGGCCTGCACCGAGGCCCCGGTAATTCTCGTCCACGCCCATCTTCGACAGCTCGTACACGCCGTCGCCTTCGTGGATGAGCGCGCAGGTGCCCACGACTTCGCCCGCGTACAGCGCGAAGAAGATCGCGCCGCCCGGCGTCACGATCATGCCCTCGGGATCCGCGAACAGGGCGCGATCGACGTCCTCCACCCGGAAATAGCGCTCGAGCCACTGCTGATTGAGCCGGCGGAAATGTTCGCGCAGCGCCGGCTGGAACGGCACCACCTCGACGACGGCCCGCGACAGCGCGATGCGCTGGTCGAGAATCGCCGCCACCAGCGGCCGCTCGGCGAGCGCCTGCTCGCAGCCGTCGATGGCATCGAGCAGTGCCATGCCACGCGGACCCATCGATTCGGCCATGCCGCGGCGGATGGCGAGCCAGACCGGGCCGAGATCGCCCAGCGCGCGCTCCCCGGTGGCCGTCAGCACGAGCACGCTGCGCCGGCCGTCGTGCGGATCGCGCTGGCGCGTCACCATGCCGGCTTCCACGAGACGGTCCGCCAGCTGGCTTACCGCCGAGTGCGTCTGGCCGATGGCCACCGCCATGTCGGTCACCGTGGTGGGACCCACGTCGCGCAGGTAGCGCAGCACGGGGAACCAGCGTGCCTCGATGCCCGCGCCGCTGGCGCGGTAGACCTCGTCGACGGCCTGGTAGAAATGGTCGCTCAGGGCCTTCAGGCGACTGCCGAGCGCCAGTTCGCGCAGGGAAGAAAGGTACATCGTCGATCCAGGGAGACGTGGGTTGCGTGAACGATCAGGCTAGGGCGGCGCGATGCCGCACGCAACCCGCCTTCATGCAGGGTACGCAGGCGCCTCGTATATGGTGGAGCCCTGCCCAACGGATGAATGACGCATGGACTGGACCCAGTTCCTCATGTTCGCCGGCGTGGGCCTGCTCGCGCAGCTGGTCGACGGCGCGCTCGGCATGGCCTACGGCGTGGTCTCGAACTCGGTGCTGCTCGCGATGGGGCTGCCGCCCGCGGTGGCCAGCGCCACCGTGCACACGGCGGAAGTGTTCACCACCGGCGTGTCGGGCGGTGCGCATGCGTTTTTCGGCAACGTGGACTGGAAGACGTTCCGCCGCCTCGCGATTCCCGGCGTGATCGGCGGCATCATCGGCGCGTGGTTTCTCGCCAGCGTGCCCGGCGATGCGCTGAAGCCTTTCGTCTATGTCTACCTGCTGATCCTCGGCATCGTGGTGCTGGTGCGCGCGGCGGGCCGCGTGGTGTCGCACCATCGTGTGAAGCACAAGGGCGTGGTCGGCTTCTTCGCCGGCCTGCTCGATGCCATCGGCGGTGGCGGCTGGGGCCCGATCGCGACATCCACCCTGCTCGCGCGCGGCGGTGCCGTGCGGCACACCATCGGCACCGTGAACGCCGCGGAGTTCGTCGTCACCATCGCCATTTCGTCGACGCTGATCGTGCATCTGGGCGTTCAGCACTGGCCCATCGTGCTGGGCCTGCTCACGGGCGGCGTGGTCGCCGCGCCGCTGGCCGCCTGGCTCGTGAAGCACCTGCCCCCGCGCTACGTGATGACGGCGGTCGGGTGCCTGATCGTCGGCATCAGCCTGTATCAGCTGAGCACCTACCTGCTGCACTAATACCAGTGCAGCACCTCGAGGCGGTCGCCTATGAGACGACCGGCTTTCTTCGCCGTCTTCGTCGTGGGGTTCACCAGCCGGGCCGCCTCGGCCGCCTTCAGCATCGGCACATCGGACAGCGAATCGCCGTACGCGATGGCCCAGGGCCTCGCGATGCCGGCCTTCTCGAGCGCGCGCACCTTCATGCCGTCGACGTTGTGCTGCACGAAGTGCACGCCGAACAGGCCTCCGCGCGTGCGCGACGCCGCGAGCTCGTACCCGGTGAGGTTCACCTCGTCGAGGATCGCTTCGACCAGATGGCCGTCGTTGCCGGTGACGATGATCACGCGATCGCCCTCATCGACGTGCCGGCGCAACGTGGCCACCGCGTCGCGACAGAACACACCGGGACGCCGCGCGTAGGTTCGCCCGAACGCGGCGACCAGACGACGGTAAGTCGCCTCGCGACGACCGAACGTGACCACGCGAAGAAACAGGCGACCGAGGAATCGATTGCCACCCGCGCTGCCGATCAGAAGCGGCACCAGCGGCACCACGGGCAACGCGAGCAGCAGGCGCCAGCGACCGAGGCCCGAGAGCCGCTCGCGGAAGAAGAGCTCCAGTGTCTGATGACGGACGATGACGCCGTCGAAGTCGAACAGGACGACGCGTCGCCCGTCCGCGGCGGTGTCGTCGACGCCCGCCGTGCCGATCCCCTGATCCATGTGACCTTTACCGATGCTTGTGGTGCGCGTGCTGCGGCGGCGCGCCGAAGAGCTTCTGCAGTTCCGCGCCGGGATCCGGTGCGCGCATGAATGCTTCGCCGACGAGGAACGTGTGGATGCCGGCTTCGCGAAGGCGGCGCACGTCTTCGGTGGTGTGGATGCCGGATTCCGCGACGATCGCGGTTTCCGGACCAACGCGGTCCTTGAGCTTCAGCGACGTGCCGAGCGACGTTTCGAACGTGCGCAGGTTGCGGTTGTTCACGCCGATCAGCGGCGCCGGCATGCCGAGCGCGATCTCGAGTTCTTCCTCGTTGTGCACTTCCACGAGCACGTCGAGATCGAGTTCGGCGGCCAGCAACGAAAGCTCGGTGAGGCGATTCTCGTCGAAAATGACGTCGCCGTCGGGCTCCTTGTTACCGAACGCCGCGACGATCAGCAGGATGCAGTCGGCGCCGATCACGCGGGCCTCGTACACCTGGTATTCGTCGATGATGAAATCCTTGCGCAGGATCGGCAGCGAGCACGCCTCGCGCGCCTGCATCACGAAATCTTCGTGGCCCTGGAAGAAATCGGCGTCGGTCAGCACGGAGAGGCAGGTCGCCCCACCCGCTTCGTAGCTGCGCGCGATCGCCGCGGGATCGAAGTCCGCGCGGATCAGGCCCTTGCTCGGGCTGGCCTTCTTGATCTCGGCGATGACGGCGGGGTTGCCGTCGTGCAGCCGTGCGTCGATGGCGGCGACGAAACCCCGGGTGTCATCGAGATCGGCGATTCGCGCGGCGAGATCGTCCAGCGTACGCCTGCGGCTGCGCTCGGCGATCTCTTCGAGCTTGCGGTCGAGGATGCGATGAAGGATGTCGGGCATCGGGGGAATTTCCTAGGGTAAGGCCGGGGGCATGGGAGACACCCCGACGATATCAGGCACCGAGCCGCTGCGTCGCGGCCACGAACGCTTCCATTTTTGCACGAGCCGCCCCGCTGGCGATGGTGGCCCGGGCCAGATCGATGCCCGCCTGTATCGTGGGTGCGACATCGGCGGTGTACAGCGCCGCGCCGGCGTTGAGGCAGACGATATCGTGCGGCACGCCCTGAACGCCGGAAATCGCGTCCAGCAGCATCGCCTTCGACTCGGCCGAATTCTCCACGCGAAGGTTGCGGCTGGAGGCCATCGCCAGGCCGAAATCCTCCGGCTCGATCTCGTATTCGCGAACGACGCCGTCGCGGAGCTCGCCCACCAGCGTGGCCGCGCCGAGCGAAATCTCGTCCATGCCATCGCGGCCCCAGACCACCAGCGCGTGACGCGCGCCCAGCGCCTGCAGCACGCGCACCTGGATGCCCACGAGGTCGGGATGGAACACGCCCATGAGGATATTCGGCGCGCCGGCGGGATTCGTCAGCGGCCCCAGGATGTTGAAGATGGTGCGGACGCCCATCTCGCGGCGCACGGGCGACACCACTTTCATCGCCGGATGGTGGTTCGGCGCGAACATGAAACCGATGTCGGTTTCTTCCATGCACACGGCCACCTGGGCCGGCAGCAGTTCGATGCGGGCGCCCAGCGCCTCGAGCACGTCGGCACTGCCCGACTTGGAGGAGACGCTGCGGCCGCCATGCTTGGCGACGCGCGCCCCGGCGGCGGCGGCGACGAACATCGACGCGGTGGAAATGTTGAACGACGACGCGCCGTCGCCCCCCGTGCCGACGATGTCGAGGAAATGCGGGTGCGGGCCGACGTCGACCTTCGCGGAGAGATCGCGCATCACGCGCGCGGCGCCGGTGATTTCACCGACGGTTTCCTTCTTCACGCGCAGGCCGGTGAGGATCGCGGCGGTCATCAGCGGGCTGACGTCGCCGCGCATGATCTGGTGCATCAGCTCGATCATTTCGTCGTGGAAGATCTCGCGGTGCTCGATCGTGCGCTGCAGCGCCTCGGAGGGAGTCATCGGCATGGAACGTGGATCCTTCTTACGCGGCGAGCGGCAACGGCATGCCGAGGAAATTGCGCAGCAGGTCGTGGCCATGCTGCGTCAGGATCGATTCCGGATGGAACTGCACGCCTTCGATATCGAGCGTGCGGTGACGCAGGCCCATGATCTCGTCGATCGAGCCGTCGTCGCGCTCGGTCCACGCGGTGACTTCGAGGCAATCCGGCACCGACTCCTTCTCGACCACCAGCGAGTGGTAGCGCGTGGCTTCGAACGGATCCGGCAAACCGGCGAACACGCCCTTGCCCAGGTGCCGCACCGGCGAGGTCTTGCCGTGCATGATTTCGCGCGCACGGATCACCTTGCCGCCGAACACCTGGCCGATGGCCTGATGCCCGAGGCAGACGCCGAAGATCGGCAGCTCGCCGGCCAGCTCGCGCAGGATGTCGATCGACACGCCGGAATCATCGGGCGTGCCCGGCCCCGGCGAGATCATGATGCGCGACGGCTTCAGCGCGCGGATGTCGGCCACGGTGAGCGCGTCGTTGCGCACCACCTTCACCTCCTGCCCCAGCTCGCCCAGATACTGCACGAGGTTGAAGGTGAACGAGTCGTAGTTGTCGATCATCAAGAGCATGGGGAGCCTGACGGGTACCGCGGGGTCGGGCCTCCGATTGTAGCCGGACTCCCGCTCAGGGCGCTTTCGCGTACCAGGCCACCGATTCGGTCTCCGGCATCGACACCGCTAGCCCCCGCACCTTCCCGAACGCGTCGCGGCGGAAGTCGAATCGGAACACGTAGATGCCTGACTGCACGAACTGCGCGGGCCCGAGCGCCTGTAGCGTCATCGGGGCGTCCTGCCCGGGCAGTGCCAGCGACACCGTGTCGCCCTGAATCGAGACCTTGAGGGTGTCGTATTCGAAGCTGTCGGCCAGCGCGCGACGGATGTCCATAGGAACGGCCGGGTCGAGGCGGTATTCGCCCGCGAAGTCCGCTGCCGGCGGCACGCGCGGCTTCACGGTGCGAATGGCCGGGCGCGCGCCGAGGCCGATCGCGTCGTCGAGCGCGTTGCGGATCTCGGCGATCAGCGCGAGGCCATTGGCGCCGTTGGTCAGGATGACGAAGCCGTCGCCCGTCTCCGGGTAGCCCTGCAGGAGCGCGAGGTAGCTTTCGTTCGCCCCGAGGTGGAAGAAGTAGCGACCCGTGCCGGCGCCGCCGAGGCGCGGCCCGAGGCCGAACGGCCCGGGTGAGACCTCCGTCATCATCGCGACAGCGAGCGGTTGCGGCAGGAACGGCTGCGTGCCCCGATAGCTGCCGATCAGCGCACCGACGTAGCGACCCAGGTCGTTCGCGGTCGTCCACAGGCCCGACGCACCGGCCTCGGCGAAGCTTTCCCAGCCGCGCGGCAGCGCCGTCGGCATGCCCTTCGAATCGTGGGCATGAGCGATGTTGCCGCGGGAGGCGGACAGCGGGCTTTCGTACGTGCTGCGTCGCATGCCCAATGGCGCGAGCACGAGATCCTGCGCCACGTCGGCCAGCGACCGGCCCGTCGCGTCCTCGATCACCATCTGCTCGACCGTCACGGCGCCGCCCGAGTAGTCGCTGACCCGCGCCGGCGGCTGCTTGAAGCGAACCGCCTCGCCTTTTGCGGGCTTCTGCCCGTCCAGCACCTGCACGAGCGAGGGCAGCGCATCGCCGGGCTGGTAATCGGCGAACCCGTGCACGCCCAGACCCGAGGTATGCGACATCAGCATCCGCAGATTCACTTCCGGCGCGGGCACGATGGCCGACGCCGGCAGCTTCCAGCGCGTCAGGTAAGCATCGACGTTGCGATCGAGATCGAGCGTGCCCTTCGCCACGAGTCGCAGTGTCGTGCCCGCGGTGACGACCTTGCTGATGGATCCGACGGAGAACAGCGTGTCCGCGTCGACGCGCTCGGTGCCACCCGCGGCGCGAACGCCGAAACCCGACGCCTGCACCACCTTCCCGTCGCGAAGCACCGCCACCGCGACGCCGGGCACCTTGTGAAAACGCATGCGTTCCTCGAGCGACCAGCCCGGCGGCGCCTGGCCCGGCGCCAGCACGGTCGGTCGCAGCCCGTGATCGAGCGCGGCGAGAGGCGGCGCGTCGACCGCGTGCGCAACCACTACGAAGCACATCGACGCGGCCATCGCACCGATGCGCGCCATCCTTCGCGCACGCGGCGCGGAGGAAACGGAACTGCCCAGGAATGCCTGCACGCCCATACCGAATCCTTCGCCGGTTCGAGGCGGCAGTATCGGTGGGCCAAGGAAGCCCCTTATGTGCTGGAAGTCATCGCTTTGCGCTACGGGGGCGCGTTTGCCGAATCCGCGGCATGGTTTGTTCCGGCGTCCGAGGCGATGAGGCCGGTCGACTCGAGTTGTTCGACGAACTCCGTGACGCCCGTTTCGTCGTCCCAGCCTTCGTGGGAATGGACGAGCGTGCCGCCACGGAAATAATGGAACGACGGCGTGGAGCCGAAGACCACACCGGACCATGCCGCGTTGTCATAGGCGATGGAGGCCCTGAACACCGCGTAGAACGACGCCTCTTCGAGCACGGCGAAGAGCTCATGCAGGTCGCTTTCCGGCTGGGCCGGAAGCTGTCCGAGCATCGCCGTCAGACGCCGTCGGTACAGTTCGGCGAAGCGATCGGCGTGCCGTCCCGGCTCGCCTGCGTTCCTCGCCTGGGTCGCCGCGGCGCGTACCTGCGCGTGTTCGGCCGCAAGGCCTTTTTCCGGCGGCGTCGGCCCGGACGCGAATGCGGGAGCGGCGAGTACGAATGCAACCGCGATGGTGCGCCATGCCATGGACAGCTCCTTGTGTCGGCCAGGGGTGGTGCGGGGTGACTTGCCAACGTACCTTACGAGCGACCGACGCGGAGCCAGCGGATTCGGCACGCTTCGTAAGGCGATCGCCTGGCGCCCCGGCTGGGCACGAGCCAGCTTTCGCATCCGGAACACCTGATGCCTCACGCCCGCTTCGCGGCGCCGATCACAGGATCGCCCCATGCGCAATCTCGACTTCAGTTCCTGGCAGGGCCTGCTCACGACCTTCATCGGCCTGGCCGTGGTGACGCTCATCGGTGTCGGTATCCGGCTGCTGGCGATGCAGACCGTGCAGCAGCGGCGGGAGCGCGAGAACCGGCAGATCAACGAGCGGTTGCGCACGCTGATCGCCGCCTACAAGACGCTCGGCGGATCGTTTACCGGCGATCTCACCGTCGATCCGACGCATCTGCGCGATCTGCTCCAGCGCGCCGCCGCCGCCGCCGACGACGACGACGCCGGATCGCCGGATGCGGGAAGTCGCGGCGAGCGCGCGCGGCGTGTGCGCGACGCGGTGGAGGCCGCGTTGTCGGACATCATTCTGCTGGGCACCGAAGAGCAGGTGGAGCTCGCCGCGCGTGCCGCGACCGAGCTGGCCGAAGGGCGTCCGACGCATACCGCCGAGCTCGTGATCTCGTTGCGCGATTTCATTCGCAAGGTGCTGGACCTCGAGCCCGTGCCGTCGCGTGTCGTCATTCCGAAACAGGGTCCTGCACGCGTCGTCGCGGGCGGCGGCCGCGGCAAGGGTGACGGTGCTGGCAAGGGCGAAGGGGGCGGCGGCAAGGGCGGCGGCGGTGGCGGTGGCGGCATGGGCGGCATCGCCGGTGCGGGCATCGGCCTGGGTGGCGGCATGGCGCTCGACGACGAACACCAACGGCCCTGATACCGGCTTGCCAGTGCCCGGGGGAGGGGCGATGCTTCGGTTTCCCCATCCCCTTCGAGATCGCCATGGCTTCGCTCGGTGCCGTTACTTTCCTCGTCCACGATTACGACGAGGCGATCCGCTTCTTCGTCGACGCGCTGGCCTTCGAACTGTTCGAGGATTCGCCGCAGGGCGATGGCAAGCGCTGGGTGACGGTGGGGCCGCGCGGTACGTCGACGCGCCTGCTGCTCGCCCGTGCCGTCGACGATGAACAACGCGCACATGTGGGCAAGCAGGGCGGCGGCCGCGTGTTCCTGTTCCTGCAGACCGACGATTTCGCCGCCGACCACGCGCGCATGCTCGCGCACGGCGTGCGTTTCCGCGAGGCGCCGCGTCACGAGCCGTACGGCACCGTGGTCGTCTTCGAGGATCTCTACGGCAACGGCTGGGACCTGATCCAGCCCAACTGACAGGCGACCGCCCGATGAACGATGCAGCGATCCGTATCGCGGTGCTCGACGATTACCAGCACGTCGCGCTGAGCAGCGCCGACTGGACGCCCGTGCAGCGACGCGCCGACGTCACCGTGTTCCACGACCATCTCGACGACCACGATGCGCTCGTGCGACGCCTCGCGCCCTTCGACGCGATCTGCGTCATGCGCGAACGCACGCCAGTCACGGCGTCGCTCATCGCCGCCCTGCCCCGCCTGCGGCTCGTGGCCTCGACGGGACGCGGCAACGCGTCGATCGATACCGATGCCGCGTCGGCGCGTGGTGTCGAGGTGGTGCATACCGGTTACGCCTCGACGCCCACGATCGAATTCACGTGGGCCGCCATCCTCGGGCTCGCGCGCGGTATCGCCACGGAAGTGGCCTCCGTGCGCGCGGGCGGATGGCAGGTGGGCCTGGGCGTGGAGCTTCGCGGCAAGACGCTCGGCATCCTCGGCCTCGGGTCGATCGGCTCGCGCGTGGCGGGCATCGCCCACGCGTTCGGCATGAAGACGATCGCCTGGAGCCAGAACCTCACCGACGAGACGGCGAATGACCTGGGCGTCCGGCGCGTGTCGAAGCGCGAACTGCTGGAAGGTTCGGACTTCCTCACGATCCACGTGCGCCTGAGCGAGCGCACCCGAGGCCTCATCGGTGCGGACGATCTCGCGGCGATGCGTCCCTCGGCACGGCTGGTCAACTGCTCGCGTGGGCCGATCGTCGACGAGGCCGCGTTGATCGCGGCGTTGCGCGATGGCCGCATCGCCGGCGCGGCCGTCGACGTGTTCGACGATGAACCGCTGCCATCGGATCATCCGTTCCGCACGCTGCCCAACGTACTCGTGACGCCGCACATCGGCTACGTGACGGAAGAGATGTATCGCACGTTCTACGGCGATACGGTGACGAACCTGATGGCATGGCTCGACCGCATCGGCCGTTGACGCGTCCGGTCAGAACGACGCGATGTCGTGGCGATCGTCGTTCGAGCTGCCTTTCGGCTTGATCGTCATGAGTTCGAGCGGCTTGCCATCCGGCAGGCGCACGCTCCAGCCACGCTGCAGGTCCGCCAGCGCGTTGAGCTGCGGGCAGATCGATGCCGTGCGCGCCTCGAGCGCCTTCGAGCGTTTGTTCATTTCGCGGTCGATCGTCTTGTCGAGCGACTCGGCGCGTGCCTGCAGCGCCGCGACCTTCGACGTATCGCCAGAGAGCGCCGCCGTGACCGCGCTCGACGTGACCGAGCCGACGAGTTCGCCGATGCCGTCGGACACGGAGCCGGCGAACGTCTCCGTCATGCGGTCGCCGGACCAGTGACCCGCGCCGACGCTTTCGTCGACGGCGCGCAACGACTCGGCCTGCTTCTTCTTGAGATTCTCCAGCATCGCCGCGCGCTGGCTTCCCTCGGCGAAGGTCAGCGTGACGGTCGTCATCGCCGAGTAACCCATCGACACGGCCTCACGGGCGATCGACGCGACCTCGGGCATCAGCTTGCGGACGCCGGCCTCGTAGCGCCGCAGCGCGTCGGCATCGGCCTTCGACACCGGTACGTCCTTGCCGTCGACACTGAGCGCGCCGTTCCGGAGGAAGACACCGGCGGGCGTGCCGTCGGTGCGATGGAAGGAAAGGCCCGCGGTGGTCACGTCCACGTCGAACGGCGTCGAGTAGTCGTTACGGCAGGTATCGGTCGTGAAGCCGACGGTGCCGGCATGGGCCACGGGCGCGGCGGCGAAGCCGATGGCGACGGTGAGCGCGAGCAACGGATAACGCATGGTCCTTCTCCCCAGGGACGATTGGCGCGGGATGGGATGCGCCACGACTGGGTAAGGTTTAATCCCGCGGGCGAGCCGCCGCGCGGGTGATTCGTCACGCCCTGACTTCCGGCACGGTCACGAAGCGAGCCCGCGCTCGCGGGCGTATTCGGAGAGACGGCTGTCGTGGTCGATGCCCAGTTTGCGCATCGCGTCGCGCTTCTGCCGGCTCACCGTCTTGACGCTGCGGCTGAGCCTCTCGGCGATCTGCCCGATGGACATGCCGCTGACGTAGAGCCGCACGACTTCGATTTCCCGCGCGGACAGGCGCGCGACTTCGGTGGTGTTGTGCACGCCGGCAACGTCGAACTGACGTCGGATGGTGTCGCTGAGGAACATGCGGCCCGCGGCGGCCTGACGGACGGCGACCGCCACCTCCTTCAGCGGGGCCCGCTTGTCGCACAGGCCGAGCGCACCCCGCGATCGCATGGTCTGCAGCACGGCCGCGTTGTTGACCATGGTCAGCACCACGATGGGAAGCCGCGGGTAGCGGCGACGAACGAGATCGATGAGTGCGAGTCCATCGCCATGCCGGCCGCCGGGCATCGAAAAATCCGTCACGACCACGTCGCAGGGATACGAAGCGAGCAGATCGACCAGCTGATCGCCGTTGGCGGCCTCGCCCACGACGTCGATGTCGCCCGCCGCCTCGAGTGCGGCGCGGGTACCCATCAGGACGACAGGATGGTCGTCGGCAATGATCGTGCGCAGAACCATTCGTTTCCTCGTCGGCGGAACGGTGCACCCGCCATCCGTGAGATGTGTTACTCGTCTTACCGTCGCGGAGATTACAGGAATCCCCCTCGCGTGGTCGAAGGAACGCCATGACCTCATTGAGAAATTTGCTCATTTTTTTTCTGCTGCCCGCAGCCCCCGCCGCGATTCCGGGAGCGTGTGCCGCCGTGATGACAAGTGGCGTCGCGATGGGCAACGCCACGTCGCATGCCGAGGACGCTCATGCCGGCGCCGTCGACGCCGGACAGGCGCGCCTTGCTCACACCGACAGCGCGCGATCGGCGCAACCGTCCGCCGCGCGTGCCGGCATCCCACGTCGCGTCGCGGGCGACGACCGTGCGAAGACATCCGATACGCGCGACCTGCGGCTCAGCGACGACGAGCGCGCCTGGCTCGCCACGCTGCCGCCACTGCGCGTCGGCATCGACCCGACCGCGGCGCCGATTTCCATGACGGATCGCGATGGCGAAGCGACGGGGCTCGCCATCGACTACCTCGACGATGCGCTGGATGCCCTCGGCCTTCGGCGGATCGATGTGCGCACGGTGGACTGGCCGGATGCCGTGGCGCGCGCGGCGGCGGGCGACATCGACCTGCTCGCGTCGGCCTCGCCGCACAATGGGGCGCTTCGCAGCCGATTCGGCTTCACCGCGCCGTACACCGAGTTTCCGATCATGATCGTGACCGGCATGAGCGACGCGACCATCGCCGGTCCGGCCGATCTCGCGGGGCGGCGGATCGCCGCGAACCTGTCGCTCGGCGCCGTCGCGCGCGCGGTGCGCCATCTTCCCGCCGTCGTGGCTGTCGACGTGCATTCGGTCGCCGAAGGCCTCGCGGCGGTCGATCGTGGGCTGGCGGATGCGTATCTGGGCGATATCGCGACAGCCGAATATGCGATTCGCCGCGACTATCCCGCGCGCCTGAAACTCGCCGCGGCCACCGACGAGCGCGCCGGGCTGGCGATCGCCGTCGGTCGGCATCTCGCGCCGTTGCTGCCGTTGCTCGACCGCGCGCTGGCAGCGGTGCCCGAGCGGCGTGCGCAGCGCACGCGCAACACGTGGCTACGCTCCGAGTACACATGGGGCGGGTCGTGGCGCGAAGTCGCGCGCAAGGCCGGCCCCGCCGGCCTGCTGCTGGTCGGGATGCTCGCCTTTCTCGCACATGCCCACGTGCGCCTGCGTCGCGAAACGCGCCGCAGGCGGCAACACGCCGAACAACTCGCGGAAGCGAAACGCGCGGCGGAAGTCGCCACGGAAGCGAAGAGCCAGTTCCTCGCCGCGATGAGTCACGAAATCCGAACGCCCATGCACGGCATGATCGGCATGCTCGAGCTACTGGGCGAGACGACGCTCGACGAACGCCAGCGCTATCTCCTGGACACCGCTGGAACGTCGGCCGAAGGGTTGCTTCGCATTCTCGACGACGTGCTCGACTTCTCGCGCATCGAGGCAGGCAAGCTGGTGGTAGACGTGGCGCCTTTCGATCTCCGCGACGTGGTGGATAGCGTGACCGCGCTTTTCGTGCAGCGCGCCAGGGCCAAAGGCCTCGCGCTGTCGGTGGAAACAGACCCTGCGCTTGCGCCGTGTTTCGACGGCGACGGTGCGCGTCTTCGGCAGGTGCTGCTGAATCTCGTCAGCAATGCGCTCAAGTTCACGGCCGCCGGTCGCATCGATGTCCGCGTCGACGTCGTCTCGACATCCGGCACCGCCCAGTGCGTTCGCCTCACTGTCGAGGACAGCGGCGTTGGCGTGGCCCCGGAAGACATGGCGCGCCTGTTCGCACCTTTCAGTCAGGCAGAGACGTCGACGACGCGCCGCTTTGGAGGCAGCGGGCTCGGCCTCGCCATCAGCCGGCACCTGATGCATCTGATGGGCGGCGACATCGTCATGACGAGCGAGCGCGATGTCGGAACGTGCGTTCGCGTGCAGCTGGCGTTGCCGCTGTCGGCATCCGGCGAAGGCCCGCGCGTCGCGCCGCGACGCATTGCCGCGGTGGAACCACGCGCGCGCCTGGACGTGCTCGTCGCCGAAGACAATCCCGTCAATCGGGAACTCGTCGCCGTGCAGCTCGACCGCCTGGGTCATATCTGCCATCTCGCCAGCGATGGCGCACAGGCGCTCGCACTCGAGCGCAGCATGTCGATCGATGTGGTGCTGACAGACCTGCACATGCCGGAAATGGACGGATACGCACTGGCGCGCGCATTGCGTGAGCGCAACGCGACGCTGCGCATCGTCGCCATGACCGCCAACGCGATGCCCGGCGAGCGGGAGCGTTGCATCGCCGCGGGCATGGACGACTTCGTGACCAAGCCGGTGCGGCTCGCGCGACTGGCCGAACTGCTGGGCGGCCCGCCCGTCCGTGCCGACTCGCCATGGAACCTGGCGACCTTGCGGGAGACGTACGGCGATCTGTCGCTGATCCCCTCGATGGTGGCGAGTTTCGTCGGCGATACCCGGCATGAACTCGCCGCGTTGCCTCGCATCTCGCGGCCCGACGACGCGGCCGCGTGGGTGCATCGCGTGCTCGGCGGCATGCGCGTGTTCGGCACGTCGCGCGAAAGCGCATGGGGGGAGCGGCTGGAGGCGAGGCTTCGCGGTGCCGACGCCGCCCGCGCCCTGGCCGACCTTCCTGCCTTCGCCGAGGCGCTGACGGCGTACACGATGCGACTGGAGGGCGCCGCTCATACGATGCCCGGTGCTCGCCCCATAGACCGTGAGAAAGATCGGAGCGCATTTTCAGAATAATCCGATATCGCAGCCGGTGTTTGCTCGCACATGCTGTCGTCCGAATCCTACAGGCGGCGGGGCGATTCCCTTGGAACAAGATACGATCGAGTACTACATCGCCGATGTCGGCGGCACATGGGGCGTGTTTCGCGAAGGCATGCCGATCGCCATGCGACGCGATCCCGGCGAGGCGATCGCCTTCGCCAACTTCTTCGCCGATCGCGAAACACTCATGTCGGAGCGCGATGTCCGGGTGCTGGGCGATCACCGCCTGGCGCAAACGCTGACGTCGATACGCTACGCCGCGTAGCCGCTCAGCGGCCGGCGGCGCCGCCCAGATTCGTCATGTCCAGATGGAGAAGACGCAGGCGCGCGATGTGTCGCCCGACGAGCGCGCGATCGCCCGAGGTCGCTTCGAGCTTCAGAAACGCATCGAGAAGACGACGTTCCATCTGCTCCAGCGTTCGGATGTAGGTGACATCCGGGTCGTGCGAGAGCCTGACCGACGCTTCCATCATGGTGCGGCGTACGCCGCTCAGCGGCCCGCCGGCAGTGGCAGGACGTGCGCCGGTCGAGGTGACCTGCAGCTGCAGGTCGCCGGCGATGGCGGTCAGTGCGTCGGCCGATTCTTCGAGGATGGCCTTGAGGCCGGGTTCACGGACACCGCGCGCGGCTTGCCGATAAAGGTCTCGGTCCGCAATCACTCGCCTGATCAGGCCATTTACCACTCGGGTCGATGTGCGTTCCATGGGGCGGACCTTAGACCCGTAGCACTTAGCCGCCCCTAAACGCAGGGGAATCCGGTCAGCGAGCGGTCATCCGCCTGCTTCGACCAGCTGTAACGGCCGACCCGAGGCGTCCTTCAGCCCGGACTGCAGGTCCACCAGCTCGCGGATCGACGGGCACAGCGCCTGGATGCGCGGCTTCAGCGCCGCCTGGAGCTTCGCTATCACGCGCGCCTGGCCGCCGGTCGATACCGAAGCGACACGGTCGCGTAACGCGGCCGCTCCCTGCAGATCGCCGCTCATGGCCAGCTGCATCGCCTCGCTGCCCACGTCCTGGGTGAGGATGGGGCCGACGTCGGCGACGATCTCCTGCGCGTAGGCGCGCATCGCGTCTTCCTGCCAGTCGCGTGTGCTCTGGCTCGCGGCGATGCGGCGCTTGATGTCCGCCACGCGGGCGTCGAGGGTGCGGTCGAGTTCCCCGCTGGCGACGGCGTTGGGTGCGGCGGTGGCCGCTTCCTCGCGCACGGCACGCGCCGCGAGGTCGACGCCGTCGTTGGCGACCGCCTTCACTTTCGGCACCAGCGCGCGGACGCGGCTTTCGAACAGCGCGACGCGGTCCTGGTCGTCGGGCCGCAGATTCACGGCGGCACCGTCGGCACGCAGCGATCCGTCGTGCATGGAGACGCTGCGCGGCGCGCCCTCCGGCCGGTCGAAGAGGAGGGAGTCAGGCCTGACGGTGAGGTCGTACGTGCTCGCCACGTGGCACGTGGTGGAGAGATCCTGGGCGGCCACGTGACCGGTGGCGCCCAGAACGATGGCGAGGACGAGCAGGCGTGCGGTCATGGAGCATTCCCCGGAAAAGCCCTTCGATAGCCGCCGAAGGGCAAATGCCGGCTGAACGCTCACAGCGTGCGGGCGAACTGCTGCCGTACTCGCACGGTGCCGACGGACCATGCGAGCCAGCCGAGGATCGGGATCGAGACGAGCTTGAGCAGCGCGCCCACGAGCAGGATGCCCCGACGCCGTGTCCATTCGGCGAGCTCGTCCGGCGGGAGGCCGGCCTGGCCGAGCACGACACCCACCTGCTTCCACTGGCTGAATTCGACCCATGCCGTCCAGGCGAACCAGACGACGAGAACGAGCGCCACCGCGCGGATGGCCCGACGACCCCACTCGCGCCAGCGCAGCGTGCCGAGGGCCACCACCATGACGACGAAGGCCGCCGCCGCGTAGACGAGCGCCCAGGCCAGCTGCACCCGGGGATCGGGACCGCCGGCGGCAATGGCCTCGGCGCTCATCGAGCCGATGGCGCCGGCGCTGACCACCGCGGCGAACGCGTGGATGACGAATCCCACCGCCGCGAGCAGCATCATCAGCCACACGACGATGCGCCACGGCGAGAACGGACGGGAGGGCCGTGCGCCCCGGAGGCCGCGCGACACGATCAGGCGCCCGCCTTCTTGAGCTGCGCGATGTCGGCAAGCACCTGGCCCGAGTTCTTCTCGGGATCGACGTCCTTGTAGACCTTGACGATCTTGCCCTGCGGGTCGATCAGGAAGGTTTCGCGACGGGCGTACTTCTGGCCCGTGGGCGTGCTCGTGAGCACGTCGTACTTCACGGCCACCGCGCTATCGGCGTCGGAGAGCAGCGGGAACGGCACGTGGTACTTCTCGGCGAACTCCGCGTGCGACTTGACGTCGTCGAGGCTCACGCCGAGCACGACCGCGCCGGCCTTGTGCAGCTTCGCCGTGTCGTCGCGGTAGGTGCAGACCTCGGTGGTGCAGCCGGCCGTGAAGTCCTTCGGATAGAAGTACAGCACCAGCCACTTGCCTTTATGGGTGTCGAGCGTGTGCCAGGCGCCGTTCTGGTCCTGCAGGCGGAAATCGGGGGCCTTGTCGCCGATGGCGGGGCCGGCGGCCCAGGCGGACACGGTGACGAGGGAAAGCGCGATGAGGCTGAGCAGGCGACGCATGGGGAGACCTCGCAGGTGGGATAGCCGTGAGTGTACGGAAAAAGACGGCGTTCGACGGTTATCCCATGCCTCGGTGGGAGCCAGCCTGCTGGCGATGGGTGCTTGCCGCGAGCACCCATCGCCAGCAGCCTGGCTCCCACCGGACATCCGTCGCCAGCGAACAAAAAAAAGGCGCCCGCAGGGGGCGCCTTTGTAAGCGGCCGGATCGGCGATTACTTCTTCAGCGGTTCGATCTCGAACTTGCTGAGGTCGACGCCGAGGTTGAAACCGCGGCCGGTACCGGTGACGGCGAGCGACACTTCGCCCTTGGTCATCGCGGCGCTCTCGGCGCTCTTGACCACGCCGGCGTTCGCACCGCCGCTCGCGTATTCGCCGTAGATCTCGGAAATACCCTTGACGTTGGTGAATTCGCCCTTGCCACCCTCGATGCTGAACTTGCCGGCCGTCAGGCCGCCGCCGCGCACGTGGATGATCACGTTGGCGCTCTGGCCGTTATCGCAGCGCACATGACCCGTGCCGTCGGCCTTCTTGTAGATCGCCGCCCAGCCGGTGGTGTTGAAGGTCATGTGGCACTTGGTCGCCGCCTCGGCGGCAGCGGCCGGCTGCGCGGTGAAGGCGCCAGCCGAAGCCAGGACGAGGACGGCGATACCCGTGATGCGCTTGATCATGTTGTGGTCTCCCTGCGAATAGGTGGGCAACGGATTGCGAAGCGGATTCTCCACTCACGAATGTGAAGAAACACGGATGAGCCGTCCGGTCGTTCAGCCACCGGGCGGCTTGGTGGCCGCCTCGTGAGCGTCTCGCGCTTCCCGGTGGCTACGGCCTAAGATCGGGTCAACCCTCCCCATCGAAGGACTTCCCCATGCACAAGAGCATCCTGGTCGGCTACGACGGCTCGGACACCGCCCGGCGCGCCTATCGTTTCGCGGTGGATCTGGCTACCTGTTCGGGCGCCGCGGTGCACGTGCTCCGCGTCGAGCAGCTCGACAATGGCGCCGACGTGTCCGCCCTGCTGATGATGGACAACCTCGCCGAGCGGAAGGCGGGGCTCGAACAGGAGGTCGCGGCCCTAGGGGCGCCCGCCGGGGTCGTGGTGGACGTCGACCTGATCCAGGGCAGCCCGGGCGACGCCCTGCTGTCGTACGTCGCCCAGCATGGCGTGGAACACATCGTTATCGGCCATTCCGAGCGCGGAGCGCTGGCCCGCTGGCTGGTGGGCTCGACCTCGACCGACCTGCTCGCCAAGGCCCATGTGCCGGTTACCGTGGTGCGCTGACGCCTCGCCTTTGTCACAATCCGGTCATTGCCCCCGGGGGCGACACGACAAAGCGATCGAGGAACACCTGCAGTGAGCTACGCCGCCACCTTGCCATGGACGCTCGAAAAACTGGACCTCTCGCGAATCGACGTCGAGAAGGTCAGGGCCAATGAAGACCTTTTCCTGCTCCTTTGCAGCTCGTCGTTCGTCGAAAGCGGCTCGGATCTGTACACCCACAACCTCGTCGACCATTTCGCCGGCGACGACGAGTTGCAGGGCTGGCTCCGCGATCACTGGGAACACGAAGAAATGCAGCACGGCCGCGCGCTGGCTGCCTACGTGCGCCACGTGTGGCCGGATTTCGACTGGGAAACCGGATTCCGCAATTTCTTCTCGCACTACGGCTCGGTCTGCACGCCCGACGAGCTGGAACCGAACCGCGGCCTCGAGCTCGCCGCACGCTGCGTCGTGGAGACCGGTACCGCCAGCCTGTATCGCGCACTGAACGAGGTGACCGACGAGCCCGTGCTGCGCGAGCTGACGAACCTCATCAAGGGCGACGAGGTGCGACATTACAAACACTTCTACCAGCACTTCCGCATTTACCGGAAGCGCGACGGCATCGGTCGTTTCAGCACCCTGCGCACGCTGATCAAGCGCCTAGGCGAGATCAAGAACGAAGACAGCGACATCGCGCTGCGCCACGTGTTCAACGTGCGCTACCCCGAAAAGGCGCACGACGACGTGGAGTTCCGTCGCGTCACGTCGCGCGCCGAAGGCCTGCTGAAACGGCACATCCCCGCCGAGATGACGGTGAAGATGCTGCTGCGTCCGCTCGACCTCCCGCCGAAGGTCAACGCGATGCTCGAATGGCCGCTGACGCGGATCACCGAGAAGCTGTTCCTGCACTAGAGCTCGTTCCCGCCCGGCCTCGGCACGGTCCGGGCCTGGTAAAACCACCCGGCCCCGGCAACCTACCCGGCCTCGTCATACCATCCGGCCCGGGCGACCTACCCGGCCTCGTCACACCATCCGGCCCGGGCGACCTACCCGGCCTC
>Ga0102588_1000409_pt1 | contig 48002 bp, 48 predicted proteins | sample AraplaMF_Col_mMS_FD_76854 | JGI IMG/M metagenome (GOLD analysis project Ga0102588, IMG submission 76854) | Arabidopsis root microbial communities from the University of North Carolina, USA - plate scrape MF_Col_mMS (SPADES assembly) (version 2) | ecosystem: Host-associated > Plants > Roots >...
GGCATGGCGGTGGAGGAAGGCAATCTTACCGTCCAGATCGCGCAGTTGCGCAAGCTGCTGGGGCCGGCCGGGGATGGCGGGGAGTGGATCTCCACGGTTCCGCGCATCGGCTATCGCTTCACGGGGACAGTCAGGCAGCTTGCCGGAGCGAAGCGAAAATCGCTGCCGCTGCCCGACAAGCCGTCGATCGCGGTGCTGCCCTTCGTTGGCGGCGATCCCGAGCAGGATTTCTTTGCTGATGGCCTGACCGAGGACCTGATCACCGATCTTTCGCGCATATCGGGCCTGTTCGTCATCGCCCGCAACTCGGCCTTTGCCTACAAGGGAAAGGCGATGGACGTGCGTGATATCGCTGAGGAACTTGGCGTGCGCTACCTGCTGGACGGCAGCGCAAGGCGCGCTGCCGGGCGTACGCGCATCAATGCCCGGCTGGTCGATGCACTCACGGGTGAGCATCTGTGGGCGGAGCGTTTCGATCGCAGCCTGGACGATATTTTTGCGGTTCAGGACGAAGTCACCGGCAAGATCGTCGAGGCGCTGCTCGGCCGGCTGCGCCCGCCGCCGCCACGCAATAGGCCCAGGAACCTCGAGGCTTACGACCTCTGCGTGCGGGCGCGCACGCTGATGGATGATGCGCCGCAAACGGCGCGGGAAACGCAGCTGATGCTGACGCGGGCAATTTCGCTCGATCCCGATTATGCCGAGGCGCATCGCTGGCTGGCGCTGAACCACTGGATGGGCTGGGTGCACAGCGGCGGGCCGACGGAGGAAAACCGCAGCGTGGCCCTGGAATTGGCGCGCAAGGCTGTTGCGCTCGATCCCAACGATGCCGGCTGCCGCTGGGTACTGGCTTATCTGCTGGCCTATGAGCGCAGTTTTGCCGAGGCCGATGCGGAATTCGAAAAGGCGATCGCGCTCGATCCGAACGAGGCCGATACTTGGGCGGCCATGTCGGATATTGCCGTGCTCGCCGGGCGGATCGACGAGGGTCTTCAACATATCGGCAAGGCGTTCCGGCTGAACCCGTTTCCGGCAAGCTGGTATTATCTGACGCTCGGCCAGGCCCAATATGCAGCCCGCGATTATGAAGCCGTTGTCGAGACGCTGCGCCGGGAAGAGACCTATCGCACCAGTTCACGCCGTTTCCTGGCGGCGGGCCTTGCCCAGCTCGGCCGGCTCGATGAGGCGCGCGCAGAGGTCGACCTGTTCCTCGTCGCCAATCCGCAATTTTCGATCAGCCATTGGGCCGAAACGGAACCATTCCGTAACGCAGCAACGCTTGCGCATTTCATCGATGGATATCGCAAGGCCGGTTTTCCGGAGTGACATCGCGTGCCGCAATTCGCCCTCATCTGTTAAAAATGTGATTACCATTCGTCTTAAAGCAAAATAACAAGTATTGCCGTAGTCTCTTCCCTCGTTGACGAAAATAAGCCTTTAAAGGTTCGATAGAGGGACGACCATGAAGACGTTTTTTGCGGCTGCGACCGCAGTATTATTGCTGCAATTTTCTCCCGTTGCCGCGGAGGCGGCCACGCTGGTTGCCAATATCAGCCTCAGCAAGCAGACGATGACCGTCACCGAGAACGGTTGGGTGAAGTATCGCTGGAAGGTTTCGACGGCGCGCAGGGGCTATACCACGCCGACCGGTTCCTGGAGCGCCAAGTGGCTGTCTCGCGATCACCGCTCGAAGAAATACGACAATGCGCCGATGCCGTTCGCCGTTTTCTTCAACGGTGGTTATGCCGTTCATGCCACCTTCGACCGCAAGCGGCTCGGCACGCCGGCCTCGCATGGCTGCGTGCGCCTCGATCCGAACAATGCGGCACAGTTCTTCTCGATGACGCAGGAAAACGGCCTTGCCAATACCCGCGTGGTGATCACGCAGTAACGAGGCGCTCCAGCTCATCCATGTCGGGAACGACGATATGACGGTTGTTCTCGATGCGGATGACGCCCTGCTTGCGCAGTTTCGTCATCTGGCGGCTGACGGTTTCGATCGTCAGCCCGAGGAAATCGGCAATCTCGGCGCGTGAGAGCGGCAGGTCGAAAGCCGCGCTGCTGGTCGTTTCCGGCTCTGCGTGCGTGGCGACGAGATAGAGAAGGCTTGCGACCTTTTCCTGGGCCGTGCGGCGGCCGAGCGTCAGCATCCATTCCCGCGCCGCATCCAGTTCCTTCAGCGCCTGGGCGTGCAGGTTATGCTGCAGCTCCGGCGTATCCGATATCATCCGGTCGAGCAGTCCGCGGGGGATGACGCAGATTTCCGTCGGCGTGGCCGCTTCGGCCGACAGGGTGCTCTCCGGCACGAAGAGGCGGCCGATGAAATCAGGCGCGAATTGCAGGCCGACGATCTGCTGGCGCCCGTCCGACATCACCTTGCAGAGCTTCACGACGCCATTCATGATGTTGGAATAGGAGGAGACCTCTTCGCCCTGGGCGACGATCTCGCAGCCGGAATCGAGTTTGCGGCGCGTCGAATGCCGGCAGAGTTCACGCAGTTGGGCAGCCGTCAGCGCGCTGCAGACGACACCTTGGCGTGCCTCGCAGACGCGGCAGGTCGCCGGAATACTAATGTCAGGATCTTCACTGCGCGCGATGTCCATGTTCGATGCCCCGATCCGACCATGTAGCCTGCGTCTGTGTTACGCTTCGGCCCCAAAATCATCTATCCCGATTTCTTGCGTCTGCGTCTTGATGTTTATCAATTCCGACCTGGTGCCTATTTGATCCAGATCAACTGAGCCGCCGATATCGGAGGCAGGGCGCATTGCAGCCCAAGATCAGCACCGTCTCAGCGTCGAGATGGATGCTTTCGCGATTACGGAAGTCGAAAAAGCTTTTAGCCGGGTGATCGCCTGGCGCTTCGATGCCTATCTGTCGCAGGCCAAAAGGCGCCGTTCCATTGCTGTTTAGGCAACACCTTCCCGCCAAATTGGCTTACAACCGGGACGAAAGCATTGGCTTTTGAAATGGATTTGCCTATGAGGAGGAGAATCTTCATTTCCAAGAGGTAGAGCGAGTGACCGCTACATTCGATAAAGTTGCCGACATCATTGCTGAAACCAGCGAGATCGACCGCGCAACGATCACGCCGGAAAGCCACACGATCGACGACCTCGGTATCGACAGCCTCGACTTCCTCGATATCGTTTTCGCCATCGACAAGGAATTCGGCATCAAGATTCCGCTCGAAAAGTGGACGCAGGAAGTCAACGAGGGCAAGGTTTCCACCGAAGAGTATTTCGTGCTGAAGAACCTCTGTGCCAAGATCGACGAGTTGCGCGCCGCCAAGGCTTGAAGCAACATCATCGTGTTTTTTTCACGCCCTGCCGCCGTTGATATGGCGGCCGGGCGATTTTGTTCCTAAGTAGGCCTTCCCAGGGCTTATTGCGCGTCGCGCCGGAGAAGACTGATGCTGCTGGAATATTTCCAGATGATTGACCATGTCGAGGCGGTGGACCTTGAGAAGCGCACGCTTAATGCGCGCTCGGTCGTGCCGGCCAAGAGCCCCGTTTTCGAGGGTCATTTTCCGGGCATGCCACTCGTTCCCGGCGTGCTTCTCATCGAAACCATGGCGCAGGCATCCGGCATGCTGGTGCTGGCCGCCACCGATTTTACATCCATGCCCTTCCTGATGTCGGTCGATGGCGCCAAGATGCGCACGTTCGTCGAGCCGGAAGCGGTGCTCGACATCGAGGCTTTCCTCGAACACGACGGCTCCGGTTTTGCCGTCACCAAGGCAAAGATCACCAGCGGCGGCAAGAAGGTCTGCGATGCGCAGCTGAAACTGCGCACCATGAATTTCAGCGAGATTCCGCTCGGCGATATCGTTAGGAAACGTGCTGAAGAGGTGGGCCTGATGGCCGCCATCGCTGCGCAGGGGCAAAACGCCCAGGGGAGTGAATAATGAGCAAGGCCGCCAATGACGTCGTCATATCTGGCATCGGCATCGTCACCTGTCAGGGCGTCGGCAAGGATGCGCATGTCGCGCTGCTGACCGCCGATGCCGCACCTGATCCGGTCGTCGAGACCGAGAAGTTCAAGCCCTATCCGGTTCATCCGCTTCCCGAGATCGACTGGTCGCAGCAGATCGCCAAGCGCGGCGATCAGCGCCAGATGGAAAACTGGCAGCGCATCGGCGTCTTCACCGCCGGCCTTGCGCTCGACGACGCCGGTTTCAAGGACGATCTCGAAGCCTGCGGTACGATGGACATGATCGTGGCGGCCGGCGGCGGCGAGCGCGACATCAATGTCGATACGCTGATCGTCGACGAGGGGCTGAAGCGCAACGACCGCGAGCTGCTGCTGAACGAAAAGCTGACGACGGAACTGCGTCCGACGCTGTTCCTGGCGCAGCTTTCCAACCTGCTTGCCGGCAATATCTCCATTGTTCATAAGGTCACCGGTTCCTCGCGCACCTTCATGGGTGAGGAAGCATCGGGCATTTCGGCCGTCGAGACGGCCTTCTGGCGCATCAAGTCGGGTGAATCCACCCATGCGCTCGTGGGTGGCGCCTTTGCCGCCGAGCGGCAGGACATGATCCTGCTGACGGAAGCGATCGGCGCCAATACGCGCGGCCAATGGGCGCCGCTCTGGTCGAGATCCGGCCTTGAGGGCGGCGGCATCATCACCGGTTCTGCCGGTGCCTTCCTGGTGCTGGAATCGCGCAAGCACGCCGAAGGGCGCGGCGCGCATATCTATGCGACGATTGCCGCCGTCGAAGGCGATCGCGGCAATCGCGCTGCGGGCAATTTCGAAGTGCGCATGGAGCAGCTCCTGAAGCCCGCCGCGGACCTGCCGGCCGACAGTACGGCGATCTTCTCCGGCTCGACCGGCATGCATGAGATTGCCGCCCGCGAAAAGACGGTTCTGGAGCATCAGCTTCCGGGGGCTGCGATCCGCGGCTTCGGCGGCGTTTCCGGTCACACGCTCGAGGCGCAGTTCACACTCGGCCTCGCGCTTGCAGCGCTCGCCATCGATGCCAGGGCCAAGATTCCGCCTTTCGATGCTGCGCATGAAGCACCGATGAAGGCCGGCACGAAAGCCGCCGTCGTCACAACCGTTGGACATCAGCGCGGCGAAGGCGTCGCCGTTCTTTCCGCAGAAGCGTGAGGAGGGACTGAAATGACAGCGTCCGCTTATAGGGATCATCTCGGCCGTCCGATCGTTGCGGTCACCGGCATGGGCATCATCACCTCGCTCGGCCAGGGCCTGGAAGACAATTGGTCGGCTCTTTCCTCCGGCACATCCGGCATTCACGAGATCACCCGCTTCCCCACTGATGGACTTTCGACGCGCATCGCCGGTACGGTCGATTTCATCGACATTCCCGTGCCGAACGCCGTCGAGCGCTCCTATGCCTTTGCGCGCGAGACGACGATCGAAGCGCTCGCCGACGCCGGTCTGTCCGGCGATTTCAACGGCCCGCTGTTCCTCGCGGCCCCGCCGATCGAGCCGGAATGGAGCGCCCGTTTCGAGCTTGCCGACCGCTCGCCGGCGGCCGACCATCCGGGCGACGCCTATGAGCGGTTCCTTGCCGCCATGCGCCAGCGCCCCGATCCGGCCTTTCATGAGGCGGCACTCTTCGGGGCTATTTCCGAGCGTCTGTCCGATCGCTTCGGCACGCGCGGCCTGCCGGTGACGCTGTCGACGGCCTGTGCATCGGGTGTGACGGCGATCCAGCTCGGCATCGAGGCGATCCGCCAGGGCCGCACCGAGCGGGCGCTGACGGTTGCGACGGACGGTTCGCTGAGTGCGGAAGCGCTGATCCGATTCTCGCTGCTCTCTGCCCTCTCGACCCAGAACGATCAGCCGACCAAGGCCTCCAAGCCCTTCAGCAAGGATCGCGACGGTTTCGTCATCGCCGAAGGCGCGGCAACGCTGGTGCTGGAATCGCTGGAATCGGCGGTTGCCCGCGGCGCTAAAATTCTTGGTATCATGAAGGGCGCCGGCGACAAGGCCGACAGCTTCCATCGCACGCGCTCTTCGCCCGACGGAGGCCCGGCGATCGCGACGATCCGCGCAGCACTCGCCGATGCCGGCATGAGCGAGGACGATATCGGCTATATCAACGCGCACGGCACCTCGACGCCTGAAAACGACAAGATGGAATATGGCTCCATGTCTGCCGTCTTCGGCGAGAAGCTGGTCGGCATTCCGGTCTCGTCCAACAAGTCGATGATCGGTCATACGCTGACGGCAGCCGGTGCGGTCGAGGCGGTCTTCTCGCTGCAGACGATGCTGACCGGCACGCTGCCGCCGACGATCAACTACAACAACCCGGACCCGTCGATCGTTCTCGATGTCGTGCCGAACAAGAAGCGGCAAGCGCAGGTTTCGGCCGTGCTTTCCAACTCTTTCGGCTTCGGCGGACAGAATGCCAGCCTTGTCATGGCGCTCGAACCGGCTTAGAGACCCTCCTTGATTTTGGGACGAAGTGGTTTTTGACGTCATCCTCGGGCTTGTCCCGAGGATCTACTTACGTCACTCAATGACCGCTGGCAGATGCTCGGGACAGGCCCGAGCATGACGACGATCCGCGTGGAAGAAAGAACTATACATCATGCGCGCTTTGCAACTGATTGATGACCGCAAGCTTGAGATCACCGACCTGCCGGAACCGGATGCACCGGCGGCCGGCGAAGTGACGCTGCGCGTCAAGGCGGTTGCGCTGAACCATATCGATGTCTGGGGCTGGCGCGGCATGGCATTTGCCAAGCGCAAGATGCCGCTCGTGATCGGTGCTGAGGCTTCCGGCGTCGTCGAAGCGATCGGCCCCGGTGTGGCCAATGTTCTGCCCGGCCAGCTCGTGTCGATCTATGGCGCGCGCACCTGCGGTCTCTGCCGTCCCTGCCGCGAGGGCCGTGACAATCTCTGCGAACATGTGTCCGGCGTGCACGGCTTCCATCTCGATGGTTTTGCGCAGGAGAAGGTGAACCTGCCGGCGCGCCTGCTGGTTCCCGCACCTCCCGGTGTCGATGCGATCGGTGCAGCGCTTGCGCCCGTCACCTTCGGCACGGTCGAGCATATGCTGTTCGACAATGCCAAGCTCGAACCCGGTGAAACAATCCTCGTGCATGCCGGCGGCTCCGGTATCGGCACGGCGGCGATCCAGCTTGCCAAGAAGATCGGCTGCACAGTTATTACTACCGTCGGCTCCGACGACAAGATCGAGAAGGCGAAGGCGCTCGGCGCCGATCACGTCATCAATTACCGCACCGACCGTTTCGAAGGCGTGGTGCGCAAGCTCACCAAGAAGAAGGGCGTCGACGTCGTCTTCGAACATGTGGGCAAGGATACCTGGGCAGGCTCCATGCTCTGCATGAAGCGCGGCGGCCGTCTCGTCACCTGCGGCTCGACCTCGGGCGTCTCGACCGAGATGAACCTGATGATGCTCTTCCAGCAGCAACTGAAGCTCTTCGGCTCCTTCGGCTGCCGCATGGAGAACATGGCTGACGCGATGCAGAAGATGGGCCGCGGCCTTGTTCATCCCGTCATCGATACGGAAGTAAGCTTCGACGATATCGACCGCGCGCTGGAGCGCATGGAAGGCCGGCAGATCTTCGGCAAGATCATCCTGAAGATGGACTGACCGAGTGAAGCTTTTCATCACCCGGATCGTTCTGGCGCTTCGCCATTTCCAGCAATGGCTGGTGGCGCAGGTGATGTTCGGCTTCCTGAATTTCCTGAAGCTCTTTCCGGCCGATGGCGCGATGCGCTTTGCCGACTGGATGACGCGCCAGATCGGCAAGCGGCTGAAGCGCCATAAGCTGATGCTCTACAATTTGCGCCGGGCCTTTCCGGAAAAGAGCGAGGCCGAGCTCGAAGAGATCGCGCTCGAAAGCTGGGGCAATATGGGCCGGCTTGCGGCCGAATATGTCTTCCTCGACCAGCTCTTCGATTTCGACCCTGAACGATCCGAGGCGGGTAAGGTGGAAGTCTCGGGTATTCCGATCTTCCTGGAGCTGCGGGACAATCCGCGCCCCTTTATCGTCTTTACCGGCCATACCGGCAATTTCGAGCTGCTGCCGGTTGCCGGCAACGCCTTCGGCCTCAGCGTGACCGTGCTCTTCCGCCCGCCGAACAATCCTTACATCGCGCAGAAGGTCTTCGATTTCCGCAGCGGCCGCATGGGTAAGCTCGTGCCCTCACATGCCGGCTCCTCCTTTGCGCTGGCGCGCCAGCTCGAGGCGGGGCAGGGGGTCGGGGTGCTCGTCGACCAGAAGTTCAGCCGCGGGTTGAGGACAACGTTCTTCGGGCTCGAAACCAAGACCAATCCGCTGCTGCCGAAGCTGGTGCGCCAGTTCAATTGCGAGGTCTATCCGGCCCGCTGCATCCGTCTTCCCGGCAATCGTTATCGCCTGGAGATCGAGCCGAAGATGGAGATGCCGCGTGACGAGAAGGGCAATCTGGATCTTCCCGCGACGGCCCAGATGATGAACGACAAGGTGGAGAGCTGGGTGCGCGAATATCCGGCCCAGTGGTTATGGTATCACGACCGTTGGGATATCAAGCGTTCCGTCAGCCTGTAAGATCCTGCCCGTAAGATTTTGCTCCTGATTTATAATCGATTAAAAGCGACAGGTCCGCTTCAGTTGAAACTGAGCACGGTTCATGTTACGCGTCTCTACTAGGGCGCGTAAAGTGCCTACCGTAAGGCGTAATCTTTCATTAAGCATAGGCCTCAATCGGTTTCGGAGCGTTTCTCAGGAAATGGATATGGGGGTATCTTGCTTGAGCTGTTCAGGGCCTTTTCCTTGCGTTGCGCGCAGATTGAGGAAGCGATAAGGCTGGGGGATGATGGGCGCGTGGAGGCGCTCGACCGCGATATCCAGCCGCTGGTCGAGGCGATCCTCGCATGCAGGGCGTCCAGTCTCATCGAAGTCTACATGCAACTTCAGTTTGTAAGCTACCTCATCGGCCAGGATGCCGATGACGGGGCTTTCGTGACGCAATACGCCGCCGTGCTCTCCTATCTGCTCGACCGTTATTTCGGCGCCCATGCACCGGACTGGCGCGTGCCGCTGCCGGCGGACATGAAGCTCAGGCCACCGCCCGCCTATGTTCCCGATACCGATAACGGCCAGTTTCTCAACGCGGCGATCCTGCAGACGCTGCCGGACCGCGTGGCTGTGCTGACGAAGGATTATCGTTATCTTTATTCCAATCCGGCCAATTGCGCCCATCTCGGCAAGAGTGCCATGCAGCTCATCGGCCGCCATATCGTCGAGTTTATCGGCGAGGAGCGCTTTGCGGACGAGGTGAAAGAAAGGCTCGACGCCTGCTTCGACGGCGTGCCGGCGGATTACACCTACGCGCGGGATGAGCGGCACAATCGCTGCCGGATGGTGCCGCTGCACGACGCGGCGAAGAAGGTGATCGGGGCGCTCATCACCATTCAGAATCTCCGCGCTGCGGACGCCTGATTTCAGTCTTTGCTCCAGACGGCGAGTTCGTAGCCGTCCTTGTCGATAAAATGGAAGCGCCGGCCGCCGGGGAAGGGCGTGATCGGTTTTGCAATGGTGCCGCCGGCCTTTTCGACGCTTGCCAGCACATCTTCCAGCTTTTCGGCATAGAGGATGACGAGCGGGCCGCCTGCGGCACGCACCGGGCCGAGATTGGTGAAGCCGCCTTTCAGCCTTCCGTCGTCGAACTCGCAGTAGTTCTCCCCGTAATCGGTGAAGCGCCAGCCGAAGGCCGCGCCGTAGAAGGCTTTTGCCGCGCCAATATCGGCGACGTTAAACTCGACATAATCGATGCGGCGGTCATTTTGAGCGTCGTTGCTGGTCATCTTATTTCTCCATCATCGATTTCAGAGCCGCCAGATCCTTCTGGACATGAGCGGCATCAGCGGCGAATTGATCGTCGGTCATGCCCGGCAGGCGCAGAAGCGTGAACATCACCTCGCAGCCATCGCCATTCGGCACGATGCGCAGCGCGTTATAGACGCGCAGGCCGGATTCGATGGTGACGGTATGGTCGATGACGCCGAATTCGTTCGGCGGCACGAAGCTCACGCGGACGATGCCGAGCGGGCCGTGGGCGATCCAGTCCTCGCCATCGGGTTCCAGGCCGCTCGCAAGGCCCGAGGCCCAGAGCGGCATGTTTTCCGGCCTGCCGGCGAAATCATAGACGTCGCGCCAATCTCTTTTGATCGTTATGTGGACGATGCGGGCGGGCATTGTGTTCATCGGTCTGTCCTTTTGCTTTGTGTCAGACTAGCAGGCCTGCACGGGCCGTCTTGAACAAAACGGTCAGCGGGTCGTCAATTGAGCGAGCATGGCGGATGGTGTCAGTGTCGTCAGGTCGCCGATCTCGCGCGTCATATGGGCCTGGTCGGAAAAACCGGCTTCGAGGGCGAGAGCGGCAAGGGACAGCGTCTCACTTGCGCGGCACAAGGCCATGAAACGCTGCAGCCGGCGGATGCGTTCCAGCGTCTTGATGCCGTAGCCGAAATGGTGGTGGGCGCGGCGGCGCAATTGCCGTTCGCCGATATCGAGCCTCTGCCGCAGGTCGCCGATACGGCCTGATCCATCGTCAGCAGCGGCAACGATCAGGCGAGCCTCGGGGTCCGGCTCCGCTTCTTCCCTTGCCAGTTCACTCAACAGCGTGGCGAAGAGCGAGAGGGCGGCAGCCTCATCCGAACAGTCGGACAGGTGCGGTTCGAGGTGGGCAGACTTCTCAGGCGCGAGATCGCTCAGGGGAACGGAGAGGCCGGTGATTTCCGACAGAGGCAGCTTCAGCCAGGCGGCGCCGGCGCCCGGTGCAAAACGTGCGCCGATAATGCGCATGCCCGGCGTCATCGGCGGGAAGGCGGCGGTGCGGTCCGGCCCGACAACGAAGAGGCGGCCGTCTGCGAAAAGCAGGTCGCAATAACCATCAGGCACGATGGCGACCGGGCCTGCTGTTCGAATCTCATGCGACCAGAGGCAGCCGAAATGCGGCGCAAGGGCAGGCGAGGGCGCATATTCGCGGTAGCGCCCGGCTCTCTTTGCAAGCAGCGGCCCGATATCGCTTTGCCTTGCTGCGGTGGCAGTCATTTCAGCCTCCCAAACCCCTGCATATGGTGCTCCCCTGGCCATTCGAAAAGCCTGTTCCGACAGCCTTTTTTCGACCCGAATCATGGTCTTCGACCTTGCCGTTTGGTCGAGAGAGTGCCACAACATCGCACCATTTCACTCATCGGAGGTTTGTCGTGGAAAAGGCAGAAATCGGACTGATCGGCCTTGCCGTCATGGGGTCCAACCTGGCGCTCAACATTGCGGAAAAGGGCAACAAGATCGCAGTCTTCAACCGCACCCCTGAAAAAACGGATGAATTCTACGAGAGTGCCGGCGATCTGAAGAAGCAGATCATTCCCTGCAAGACGATCGAGGAATTCGTCGAGGCGATCCGCCCGCCGCGTCCGATCATCATCATGATCAAGGCCGGTGAGCCGGTCGACCAGCAGATGGAGGCGCTGCGCCCGCATCTGGAAAAGAACGACATCATGATCGATGCCGGCAACGCCAACTTCCGCGACACGGTCGCCCGCTTCGCCCGCCTCAAGGATACCGGCCTGACCTTCATCGGCATGGGTGTTTCCGGCGGTGAGGAAGGCGCTCGTCACGGCCCGTCGATCATGGTTGGCGGCACGGAGGATTCCTGGAAGCGCGTCGAGAAGGTTCTGACCTCGATTGCCGCCAAGTATGATGGCGATCCGTGCGTTGCCTGGCTCGGCAATGACGGCGCCGGCCATTTCGTCAAGACGATCCATAACGGCATCGAATATGCCGACATGCAGATGATCGCCGAAATCTACGGCATCCTGCGTGACGGCCTCGGCAAGAGCGCTTCCGAGATCTCCGGTATCTTCGGCGAGTGGAACAAGGGCCGCCTGAACTCCTACCTGATCGAAATCTCCGAGAAGGTTCTGGCCGCTACCGACCCGATCTCCAAGACGCCGATGGTCGACATGATCCTCGACAAGGCCGGCCAGAAGGGCACCGGCAAGTGGTCTGCGATCGAAGCGCAGAACATGGGCATTCCGGCGACCGGCATCGAAGCCGCCGTGGCGGCCCGCAGCCTGTCGTCGATGAAGGAGCAGCGCGTCGCCGCCGAAAAGATCTTCGGCGATCTCGGTGCTGCCTTCCCGGTCGCTTACGGCCCCGACTTCAACAAGGATCTGGAACTGGCGCTGTTTGCCGGCAAGATCGGCGCCTATGCGCAGGGCTTTGCCGTCATGGCCGAAGCCTCCAAGGAGTTCAACTGGTCGCTGCCGATGCCGACGATCGCCCGTATCTGGCGCGCCGGCTGCATCATCCGCTCGCAGTTCCTCGACGAGATCACCAAGGCGTTTACCGATGCGCCCGATGCGGCGAACCTCATCGTCACGCCGGCCTTCTCGGGCATGGTCAAGGAATCGATCCCGGCGCTCCGCCGCGTCGTGACCGCAGCACTTGCCGCCGGCCTGCCGGTTCCGGCGCTTGCCTCGGCGCTCAGCTATTTCGACGCCTACCGCCAGGGCCGCGGCACTGCCAACCTGATCCAGGCGCAGCGCGACTTCTTCGGCGCCCACGGCTTCGACCGCCTCGACGGCAAGGACTTCCACCACGGCCCCTGGGGCAGCGGTGCGTCGACCTTCTGAGGGCTGCGGGAATAGAGTTGAAGAGCCCGGCCGTTGTGCCGGGCTTTTTGTTATCCTGCCGTCATACGGCTGATTGCAACGGGGAAGTCTGCGACATGCTTCATCATGCATCCTTCGGCGTGGTCGATATCGAACATTCGGCCAGGTTCTACGACGCCGCCCTCGGCGCGCTCGGCTATGTCCGCGTCTGGGAGGATATTCGCCCCGGCGAGGAGGGGCAGGCTGTCGGCTACGGCGTGCCCGGCGGCGGCGACAAGCTGGCGATCAAATCGGTCGAGGCGGGGCAGGGTGTGCCGGGTGCAGGCTTTCATCTCGCTTTTGCGGCACCGGATCGGCAGTCGGTGATCGGTTTTCATGCGGCGGCACTTGCCCATGGTGGTGTCGACAATGGTGGTCCGGGGCTTCGGCAACATTATGGGCCGAACTATTTTGCCGCGTTTGTGATCGATCCGGATGGGTATCGTATCGAGGCTGTCTTCAATCAGGCGGAGTGAGGTGTGCTCGACTTACACTGATGAGTGTGGCCCCCTCATCCGCCCTTCGGGCACCTGAGCGGGGGCGAGCCACGGGGCTCGACCCGTCCTTCGGACCCCCCGCCGGGGGAAGGGGTGTGCCACCGTCTCCGCATTCTCAATGGCGCCGTATGGCAAGTCCCCTCTACCCAGCGGGGAGAGGGCTAGGGTGAGGGGGCTCCTCGCTCAAACGCTGCTACCGACTCGTGGTTCTCCTGAACGAAATCAATCGCCCTGACAACACCTGCTCATGCCGACATCGGCGGAATGTGATAGACGACACAGCCATATTTGCGGTTCTGGCGGTGTTCCCTGACCTCGCCGCCGTAGGCTTCGGCAATCCGCCTGCTGGCGATGTTTTCCTCGGCGACCGGATATTCGAAATAACGCACCGTCTGCGTCTTGCTCACCCATCTCGCTACGGCGCCGATCAACTCATTGCCGAAGCGTTTGCCATGCACATCGCGGCGTAGCCAGATTCCGAGCTCCGGTGTATCCGATTTGATAGCGTGTACGCCGAGAATGCCGAGGCAGCGGCTATCCTCGCGGCTGCGAGGGACAAGGGTGAGTTCCGATCCATCTTCCATTGCAGGCAGCCAGTTTTTCCAGACTTCTGCAAAGGCTTCCTCGCTCGCGGGCGCTTCCCAGGCGGTGAAGCAGGTGATCTCGGGGGAGATGCAAGCAAAGACCTCGCCGGCATCCTCCGGCCTGAAGCGGCGGAGGATCGTGCGTTCCGTCGGTATTTCGATTTCCCGCATGCGTTTCTCCGCGCTTGAACGCCAGCGTAGCGGCAGTCCCGGAAGCTCACCGTCCCTCAGGCCATTCCGGCTTACTGATACTCTGCAGCAGCTCCGCATCCACGCCATCGATCCGCGCGATCACCTGTTTCGCCATCTCGCGGCCGGCGTGGCGGACGTCTTCGTAGGCGGTGATGATCTCTGGGCGGATCCAGTTGAGGATCGGGGCGGATTGTTTGGAGACGAGGTCGACGTCGTAGCCGAGGCGCTTGCCGGCGGCTTCGATGCCGGCGTTGACGGCGATGGTGGCGCTGCCGGCGGATGAGACGATGCCATCGGGCGCGCCCGGCGAGCGCATCAGCTGCTCGACGGCGTCGCGGATTTCGGCGAGCGGGGCATCGATGTTGACGCGCAGCGGCACTTCCTCGGCGCCGTAATCATGCAGGCCGGTCTGAAAGCCGATACGGGTATGGGTGTAATAGGTGAGCTTGCTCGGCGGCTGGAGCAGGGCGATGCGCTTGCGGCCGCGCTGGACGAGCTTCTGCACGGCCTGATGGGCGTAAGCCTCGTTGTCGAAGTCGTGGTAGGGATGCACGAGGCCGCCATCGGTGCGGCCGTGGGTGGTGAAGGGCATGCCGCTTTCTGCAAGCAGGCGCACGCGCGGATCGTCAGGCTCGACGCGCGAGATGATGACGCCGTCGGCCGAGCCCGTTTCCAGGATATAGCGCACCGGCAGCATGGGGTCCTTGCTGTGCGAATGCGGGGTGACGACGATATGGTAGGGCGTGCCGGTCAGCACCTCGGAAATGCCGAAGACCATCTGGCTGGAAAAGCCCATGATCTCCTCGTCGATGCTGAGCACCAGAGCAATGACGTTGGTCTTGCCGGTTCTCAGGCGCACGCCGGCCCTGTTCGGCTGATAGCCGAGCTGGCGGGCGACCATGCGCACCCGTTCCTTCGTTTCAGCTCCGATATCCGGTGCATCTTTCAGCGCCCGCGATACGGTCGTCACGCCGAGACCCGTCATGAAGGCGATCGTCTTCAGTGTCGGACGCTCGCGCTGAACGGGACTCGATGCCGCTCCGCCGAAATTTCCGTTGTTTTCCATCCCTCTAGGCCCGCCTCGCGCGATTTGCTTCGCCTTATAGAGGCTTTTTGGCGCACTGTAAGTATGCCGCCGCTCAAAAAGCTCTCCTCCCTGAGCAGAACAATCTGTAACGATACAGTAGAAATGTCGAGCCCTTTTTCCGATCAACGTTGCAGAGTATTCCTCTCTGGTTGAATCGCCTGTCGATCCCGCGATTTTTTGCGCCCGCGAAACGGAGAAAGGCTGAAATTATCAGATTAATCAAATATTAAATAATTAAATCAATGATTTAATATCATGCTGCAATTGCGAGATCGCTTGCTTACGCTTTTCTCATGAAGCAAAGATGGGACCGGCAACTGCCCTCATAGGCTGTATTGGCGTCTCGCGCAGAAAATTTTGCGAGCGGGCGGTTGCGCGGATAAATCGATTGCTCTAAGTTTTTCCGGCAACGTTTCAGTGAGGGAGGAGAACTCATGAAAATCCGTATGATGGCGGCTGTGCTTGCCGCTTCCGTGGCCATTCCTTTTGGCGCCGCAAAGGCTACCGATCTCGAAGTTACCCATTGGTGGACCTCGGGCGGTGAGGCTGCCGCCGTGGCTGAGCTGGCAAAGGCATTCGATGCCACCGGTAACCACTGGGTGGACGGCGCAATCGCCGGCTCCGGCAGCACCGCGCGCCCGATCATGATCAGCCGCATCACCGGCGGTGACCCGATGGGTGCGACCCAGTTCAACCACGGCCGTCAGGCCGAGGAGCTCGTCCAGGCCGGTCTGATGAAGGACCTGACCGATGTGGCGACCGCAGGTAAATGGAAGGACATCATCCGTCCGTCGACGCTGCTCGATTCCTGCACGATCGACGGCAAGATCTATTGCGCACCGGTCAACATCCACTCCTGGCAGTGGCTGTGGCTGTCGAATGCCGCTTTCCAGAAGGCTGGCGTTGCGGTTCCGAAGAACTGGGATGAATTCGTCGCTGCCGCTCCGGCCCTGGAAAAGGCCGGCATCGTTCCTCTCGCAGTCGGCGGCCAAGGCTGGCAGGCAAGCGGCGCCTTCAACGTTCTGATGATCGCCATCGGCGGCAAGGACAACTACCTGAAGGTCTTCAAGGACAAGGATGCCAAAGTGGCAGCCGGCCCCGAGATCGCCAAGGTCTTCAAGGCTGCCGACGATGCGCGTCGCATGTCCAAGGGCAGCAACGTGCAGGACTGGAACCAGGCCACCAATCTCGTCATCACCGGCAAGGCCGGCGGCCAGATCATGGGTGACTGGGCGCAGGGCGAATTCCAGGTCGCCAAGCAGGTTGCCGGCAAGGACTATACCTGCCTTCCGGGCCTCGGCGTGAACGAGATCATCTCGACCAGCGGTGACGCCTTCTACTTCCCGCTCCAGAAGGATGCCGAGAAGGCGAAGGCTCAGGACGTGCTTGCCGCCACACTTCTCGACCCCAAGACCCAGGTTGCCTTCAATCTGAAGAAGGGCTCGCTGCCGGTTCGCGGTGACGTCGATATATCGGCCGCCAACGACTGCATGAAGAAGGGGCTCGATATCCTCGCCAAGGGCAATATCGTCACCAGCTCCGATCAGCTCGTTTCACCCGATACGACAAAGCAGATCGAAGACCTCTTCGCCGAGTTCTTCGCCAATAACACGATGACACCCGACGCAGCGCAGAAGCGCTTCGCCGACATCATCGCCGCCGCCGACTGATCCTCGGTCCTCAAGCCCATCAGGTCCGGTCCTGCACATTGCAGGGCCGGATCGCGCCGCCCTGATCTCCGGTCCTTCCGGCGACGGCACGTCACACCCGGCTGCGATCGCGCCAGGACCGCGTGGCGGTTGAGACGGGGCGGGAAGGGTGGCCGTCTTCGGATGGAGCCCTGATCACCGAAGCGACTGCGCTTCAGGAGGAAACTCAATGACAGGTCAAGCGAAAGCCGGCCGACCGTTTAAACTATTCCGCAATCTGAATTCGAAGATTGCCTCCATTCCCATGATCCTCACCGCCATGGTCATCTTTCTCGGTGGCACGATCTGGACGGTGGTTTACTCCTTCACCAATTCCAAGCTTCTTCCGCGATTGAACTTCGTTGGCATCGAGCAATATCAGCGTCTCTGGGCCGCCCCGCGCTGGGTCGTGTCCATCGAGAACCTGGCGATCTACGGCATTCTGTCGCTGATCTTCAGCCTGGTCATCGGTTTCATGCTGGCGGCTCTCATGGATCAGAAGATCCGTTTCGAGAACACGTTCCGCACGATCTTCCTCTACCCCTTCGCGCTGTCCTTCATCGTCACCGGTCTCGTGTGGCAGTGGATCCTCAATCCCGAATTCGGTGTCCAGGCGGTCGTGCGGTCGCTGGGATGGACGAGCTTCAGTTTCGATCCGCTCTATACGTCCGAAATCGTCATCTACGGGGTGCTGATCGCCGCCCTCTGGCAGGGCACCGGCCTCGTGATGTGCCTGATGCTCGCCGGGCTTCGCGGCATCGACGAGGATATCTGGAAGGCTGCCCGCGTCGACGGCATTCCGATGTGGCGGACCTATCTCTTTGTCGTCATTCCGATGATGCGACCGGTCTTCATCACCACGCTCGTCATCATCGCCAGCGGCATCGTCAAGGTCTACGACCTCGTCGTCGCCCAGACCAGCGGCGGTCCGGGCATCTCGTCGGAAGTGCCGGCGAAATACGTCTACGACTACATGTTCCAGGCACAGAATCTCGGTCAGGGCTTTGCAGCTTCGACCATGATGCTTCTGACAGTGGCGATCATCGTCATTCCCTGGGCATATCTGGAATTTGGCGGAGGGCGCAAACGTGGCTGACAATATCGCTCTGAAGGCCGTCAACGGCGGCGACACTCCCTTCGAGAAGGCGACGGTTTCCGGTCCGGCCGGACCAAAGCCGCGGCCGGTGGTTTCGGGCCGCAACATCATCGTCTACGGCACGCTTTTCGTGGCCGCCGTCTACTATCTGATCCCGCTTTACGTGATGGTCGTCACCTCGCTCAAGGGGATGCCGGAAATCCGGCTCGGCAACATCTTCGCTCCGCCGATGGAAATCACCTTCGAACCCTGGGTCAAGGCCTGGGCGACGGCCTGCACCGGCCTCAACTGCGACGGTCTTTCGCGCGGTTTCTGGAACTCGGTACGCATCACCGTACCCTCGGTCGTCGTTTCCATCGCGATCGCCTCGGTCAATGGTTATGCGCTGGCGAACTGGCGCTTCAAGGGATCGGAATTCTTCTTCTCGGTCCTCATCATCGGCGCCTTCATTCCCTATCAGGTGATGATCTATCCGATCGTCATCATCCTGCGCGAAATCGGTATCTACGGATCGCTCACCGGGCTCATCATCGTGCATTCGATCTTCGGCATGCCGATCCTGACGCTGCTGTTCCGCAACTACTTCGTGTCTTTGCCGGAGGAACTGTTCAAGGCGGCGCGTGTCGACGGGGCGGGCTTCTGGCAGATCTTCCTGCAGATCATGCTGCCCATGTCGCTGCCGATCTTCGTCGTCGCGATGATCCTGCAGGTGACCGGCATCTGGAACGACTTCCTGTTCGGCGTGGTCTTCACCCGGCCGGATACCTATCCGATGACCGTACAGCTCAACAACATCGTCAATTCCGTCCAAGGCGTGAAGGAATATAACGTCAACATGGCCGCAACGATCCTGACAGGACTCGTGCCGCTCGTCGTCTATTTCGTGTCGGGACGGCTTTTCGTCCGTGGCATCGCCGCTGGTGCAGTGAAGGGTTGATCCAATGAACATGAATGCAAGCGTTTCCATCAAGGACCTGTCGCTGAACTTCGGTGCGGTCAGCGTGCTCAAGGACCTGAACCTCGACATCAACGACGGCGAATTCCTGGTGCTGCTCGGCTCTTCGGGCTGCGGCAAGTCGACCCTGCTGAACTGCATCGCCGGGCTGCTCGACGCCTCCGAAGGGCAGATCTTCATCAAGGGCAAAAATGTTACCTGGGAAGAGCCGAAGGACCGCGGCATCGGCATGGTGTTCCAGTCCTATGCACTTTATCCGCAGATGACTGTCGAAAAGAACCTTTCCTTCGGCCTTCGCGTCGCCAAGGTGCCGCAAGCCGAGATCGACAAGCGCGTGGCGCGCGCCTCCGAGATCCTGCAGATCCAGCCGCTCCTGAAGCGCAAGCCGGCCGAGCTTTCCGGCGGCCAGCGCCAGCGTGTGGCGATCGGTCGTGCCCTGGTGCGCGATGTCGACGTCTTCCTCTTCGACGAGCCGCTGTCCAACCTCGACGCCAAGCTGCGCTCGGAACTGCGTGTCGAAATCAAGCGCCTGCACCAGTCGCTGAAGAACACGATGATCTATGTCACGCACGACCAGATCGAGGCGCTGACACTTGCTGACCGGATCGCCATCATGAAGAGCGGCATCATCCAGCAGCTCGACGATCCGACGACGATCTACAACAAGCCGCGCAATCTCTTCGTCGCCGGCTTCATCGGCTCGCCGTCCATGAATTTCCTGCGTGGCGAACTGGTCAAATCAGGCGACGGCATCGCCTTTACCGCCAACGGCGTCAATTTCTCGCTCGCCGCCTATGACGGCTACGAGAAGCTGCAGCCCGGCCGCAAGGTGGTGCTCGGCGTTCGCCCCGAGCACATCAAGGTCAACGAGAATGCTGGTGGCGAAGAGCATGACGCCACCGTCGACATCGAGGAGCCGATGGGTGCGGACAATCTTCTGTGGCTGAAACATGCCGGTCACACGATGTCGGTACGCATCAACGGTGCGCGCCGCTTCAATGTCGGAGCCAAGGTGAAGCTCAGCTTCGACATGGCGCTCGCCTCGGTCTTCGATGCCGAGAGCGAGCTGCGCCTCTAGAAAGTTCTGCGGGCGGCGCCGGAAACAGTGCCGCCCGATCCTCCAATCGGCCGTCAGGCCAGCCAAATTCGGCCGCAGTCCGGCTTGTCCGGCATTCCCAGGAGCGGCCCGATCAGGATAAGACTATGACATCCTTGCCGAAGAACGGTTTCAACATCGAACTTTCGGGTTCGTGGCAGCTTGCTTCCGCCGATGGCGAGATCCGCAGCGTCATCACGCTTCCGGGCGACGTGCACACGGCGCTGCACCGCGCGGGACTGATCCCCGATCCCTATTTCGGCCGAAACGAGGAAAAGGTGCAATGGGTCGCCGAGCGCGAATGGGCGGTTGAGCGCAGTTTCATGCTTCCTGACGCCGAGGGCGACTGGTATCTCGACATCGACTATCTCGACACGGTCGCCAGCGTCTACGTCAATGGCTTCCTGGCGCTCGAAGCTGATAACAGCTTCCGCCGCTACCGGCCGGATGTTTCGAGCATGCTGAAGGCGGGCGAGAATACGATTCGCATCGTCTTCGCCTCCAACGTCGCCGTCGGCGCCGAACGGCAGAAGAAGCAACCCTTCTACATTCCCTACAGCACCGGCAACTCGCCGATCCCTGACGGCAATATGCTGCGCAAGCCGCAGTGCCATTTCGGCTGGGACTGGAATATCGCCATTGCCCCGCTCGGCCTCTACGGCACAATTGCGCTGAAGAAGCTGGAGACCGCGCGCATCGAGCATGTGCTGACGCGCCAGACGCATAATGCCGACGGTTCGGTGGAACTGCAGGTCACGGCGACGCTCTTTGCCAAGGATCCCGGCATCGCCCAGGTCTATTTCGATCTGGACGGCGAGCGCGTGAGGCTGGATGTCGGCGTGAATGCCGGCGAAACCACTGTCAACCATGTCTTCCAGATCGACAATCCGCGCCTCTGGTGGCCGTCGGGCAGCGGCGAGCAGGCACTCTATACGCTCTCCGTCGAACTGCCGTCCGACAGCGTGACGAAGCAGATCGGGTTGCGTACCATCGAGCTCATCACCACGCCTGATGCTGCCGGCAGCCGTTTTGCCTTCAAGGTCAACGGTCATGAGATCTTCTGCCGCGGCGCCAACTGGATCCCGGCGGACGCGCTCTTCTCGCTGTCGTCAGAGGAAAAGACCGAGGATCTGCTGCAGTCGGCCAAGGCCGCCAACATGAACATGATCCGGGTGTGGGGCGGCGGCTTCTACGAACACGACTGGTTCTACGACATCTGCGACCGGCTCGGCCTGATGGTCTGGCAGGACTTCATGTTTGCCTGCAACCTCTATCCTTCGACCGAGGATTTTCTCGAAAATGTTGCTGTCGAAGTGGATTACCAGGTTCGCCGGCTCTCCTCGCACGCATCGATCGCGCTCTGGTGCGGCGATAACGAGCTCGTCGGCGCGCTCACCTGGTTCGAGGAGTCCCGCAAAGACCGTGACCGCTATCTCGTTTCCTACGACCGCCTGAACCGCACCATCGAAGTGGCTGTGAAGAAGGCGATGCCGGGCGCCCTCTGGTGGCCGTCGAGCCCGGCTTCCGGTTATCTCGATTTCGGCGATGCCTGGCATGCCGATGGTTCCGGCGACATGCATTACTGGTCGGTCTGGCACGAGAACAAGTCGTTCGACAATTACCGCTCGGTCAGGCCGCGCTTCTGCTCGGAATTCGGCTTCCAGTCCTATACGTCGCTGCCCGTCATCAAGACCTACGCCGACGCCAAGGACATGAACGTCGCGTCGCCCGTCATGGAGCTGCATCAGAAGAATGCAGGCGGCAACGAGCGCATTGCGGGCACGATGTTCCGCTACTTCCGCTTCCCGAAGGATTTTCCGAATTTCGTCTATTTGAGCCAGATCCAGCAGGGTCTGGCGATCAAGACGGCGGTGGAATATTGGCGATCGCTGAAGCCCCATTGCATGGGCACGATCTACTGGCAGCTCAACGACACCTGGCCGGTCGCCTCCTGGTCGAGCCTCGATTACGGCGGTCGCTGGAAGGCGATGCACTATCTCGTCAAGCGCTTCTTCCAGCCGGTGGCGGTGGCCGCGATACCATCCGACGACGGCAAGTCGATCCGCTTCTCGCTGGTCAATGACACGCTTGCCGATGTCAGCGTCGATCTTGCGATCTCCATCCTGACAATGAAGGGCGAGCGCAAGCATCTGAAGAACGTTCAGGCCATGTGTGCGCCGGATGCGGCGGTCACAGCAGCGACGCTCGATCTGTCCGAGATACCTGAGGGCACGCTGCTTGCCTGGCACTTCACCGCATCCAACGGCATGGGCGGCGAGAGGCACTATGTCAACGGCACCTACAAGGCGCTGGAACTGGAGCCTGCGGGTCTGATGGTCACCCATGAATTCGTCGAAGCGAACGGCTCCGTCGATATCAACGTCACCGCGAAGGGGCTGGCGCTCTTCGTGATGATCGAGACGGAGACGGACGGCAAATATTCCGACAATGCCTTCGACCTTGCAGCCGGCGAAAGCCGCCGCATCACCTTCACCCCGGCTAAGCCGCTCGAAAAGGGCAAGCTGCCGGAATTCCGCTTCTACGACCTGCATTCCTGCCAATCGGCAGATTGATCTTACGTGAGAACGGGCACGAGGCCCGAGGAGGATGACATGACCAAGCTCAGCTATCAGCTCTATAGCGCCCGCAACTTCCCGCCGCTTTCGGCGATCTTCGAAAAGCTCGGCAAGGCCGGCTATGCCGAGGTCGAAGGCTTCGGCGGCATCTATGCCGAACTCGATGAGGCCGGCCTCAAGAGCCTGCGCGCCGATCTCGACAAGAATGGCCTTGTCATGGCGACCGGCCATTTCAGCCCCGATTTCCTCGACGGCAATGTCGAGAAGTCGCTGCAGATCGCGAGGATACTCGGCATGGATTCCATCTATGCGCCGCACCTGATGCCCGACCAGCGCCCGACGGATGCTGCCGGCTGGCTCGCCTTCGGCAAGCGCCTGCAGGAAATGAGCAAGCCCTACAAGGATGCCGGCTATGAATTCGGCTGGCACAATCACGACTTCGAATTCGTCAAACTCTCTGACGGTTCGCTGCCGATCGAACGCATCTTCGAAGGCGCGCCCGGTATCACCTGGGAAGCCGATATCGCCTGGGTCGTCCGCGGCGGTGCTGACCCCTATGCCTGGGTCGAGAAGCTCGGAGACCGCATCAGCGCCGTCCACGTCAAGGATATCGCACCGGCAGGCGAAGCCGCTGATGAAGGCGGCTGGGCCGATGTCGGCCATGGCACGATCGGCTGGGCGAAGCTGCTTCCGGTCGTCAAGGCGAAGACCAAGGCCAAGCATTTCGTCGTCGAGCACGACAATCCCAACGATATCGACCGCAACATCACGCGCTCGATTGCTTCCTTCAAGACCTACTGAGGCAGACCATGACCAAGGAACTTGGCGTCGGCATCATCGGATGCGGCAACATCTCCACCACTTACTTTTCGCTGTCACCGCTCTTCAAGGGGCTGAAGGTGCTGGCTTGCGCCGATATCAACGCGCAGGCGGCAAAGCAGCGCGCCGAAGAATATGGCGTTGTCGCGCAGACGATCGAAGAGCTTCTCGCCAATGACGAGATCGACGTCGTCGTCAACCTGACGATCCCGGATGCGCATTATCCGGTATCGAAGGCAGCACTCGAAGCCGGCAAGCATGTCTATTCGGAAAAGCCGTTGGTTCTCTCGCTCGAGCAGGGCGAAGACCTTCGCCGCGTCGCCAAGGAGAAGGGGCTTTCCGTCGGCTGCGCCCCGGATACGTTCCTCGGCGGCGCGCATCAGCTTGCCCGCAAGTTCATCGATGACGGCGGTATCGGTCGCATCACATCGGGCGCCTGCTACGTCATGGGGCCGGGCATGGAAATGTGGCACCCGAACCCGGACTTCTTCTTCCTGCCGGGCGGCGGCCCGATCCTCGATATGGGGCCGTATTACATCGCCAACCTGATCAACCTGATCGGACCAGTGAAGCGCGTCGGCGCCATGACCTCGATGGCTTCGGAAACCCGCACCATCACCAGCCAGCCGCGCAGCGGCGAGACCATTCCGGTCAAGACGCCGACGACGATCCAGGCGCTGCTCGAATTCGTTTCCGGCGCCACCGTCACGCTGACGGCGAGCTGGGATGTCTGGTCGCACCGCCATGCCAATATGGAGCTCTATGGCACGGATGGATCGCTCTACGTGCCGGACCCGAATTTCTTCGGCGGTGTCGTGGAAGCCAGCGGCCGCGACAAGGACATCAAGGCCCTGGAAGCCTGGGATCACCCCTTCGGCAAGTTCAACCAGGAAAGCCCGAACGGCCCGCGCGCCAATTACCGCACGGCCGGCCTTGCCGACATGGCCATGGCGCTGATCGAGGGCCGCGATGCACGCTGCTCGCTCGACCGCACGCTGCACGGCGTCGACATCATGACCTCGATTCTGAAGTCGGGTGCGGAAGGCCGTTTCGTCGATCTGACGACGACCTGCACGCAGCCGGCGGCGCTGGGCATCGAAGAGGCGCAGGCGCTGTTGAAGTGAGGTGAGGGATGCGCCGTGCCATGAGGCAACGGCGCGCTTTGCTCCAACGCATCCGTCATCCTCGGGCTTGTCCCGAGGATCTGTCGCGCCATCAGTAGATCCTCGGGACAAGCCCGAGGATGACGACAGGCGGGGAGGGCCTGCCCCAAAGCTGGCTCCGTCGAAGTCGTCGAGAACACGCGCTTGCCGTATCGGCGTGCTTAATCCAATAGTGCCGTCGCGCCCGGCCTGACATGAGGGCGCGATTTCAGCTTTCGACCGCCACTCGGTGGGGCTACGAAAGAGAAGCACTTTTACAGGTTGAGGAGACCTCAGATGAGCTGGCAACCGGCCGAAGACCGCTATTCGAAGATGAAGTATAACCGCACGGGCCGTTCCGGCCTGAAGCTGCCGGCCGTTTCCCTCGGCCTCTGGCACAATTTCGGCGGCGACACCCCGCATGACCGGAAGGTCGACATGTGCCGCACGGCCTTCGATCTCGGCATCACCCATTTCGACCTTGCCAACAATTACGGCCCGCCTCCCGGCAGCGCCGAAACCGCTTTCGGTGAGATACTGCGCACCGATTTTGCCGGCCTGCGCGATGAGCTGATCATCTCCTCCAAGGCCGGTTACGACATGTGGCCGGGTCCCTATGGCGAATGGGGCAGCCGCAAGTATCTCGTCGCCTCCTGCGACCAGAGCCTTCAGCGCATGGGCCTCGACTATGTCGATATTTTCTATTCGCACCGTTTCGACCCGGAGACCCCGCTGGAAGAAACCTGCGGCGCGCTCGATTACATCGTGCGTTCGGGCCGTGCGCTCTATGTCGGCATTTCCTCCTATAATTCGCAGCGCACCCGCGAGGCGGCTGCGATCCTTAGAGAACTCGGCACGCCGTGCCTCATCCACCAGCCGAGCTATTCCATGCTCAACCGCTGGGTCGAGGACGACAAGCTGCTCGATACGCTGGACGAGGTCGGCATGGGCTCGATCGTCTTCTCGCCGCTTGCCCAAGGCATGCTGACGACGAAATATCTCGGCGGGATTCCCTCCGACAGCCGCGCGGCGCAGAACCACTTCCTCAAGAAGGATTTCATCCGTCCCGCGATCATCGACAATATCCGAAAGCTCAACGAGATCGCCGAAAAGCGCGGCCAGACGCTGGCGCAGATGGCAATCGCCTGGGTGCTGCGCGGCGGGCGCGTGACCTCAGCGCTGATCGGCGCCAGCCGTTCCTCGCAGATCGTCGATTGCGTTGCCGCACTCGACAATCTCGAGTTCTCGGCCGAAGAGCTGAAGCAGATCGATGTCTACGCCAAGGAGGCCGACATCAACCTCTGGGCCAAGTCCGCAGAGCTGGAATAGTTTTCACCGCCCGGGGCAAACCCCGGGCGTTTTTCTGTTATAATTTGATGTACGTGCAGCAAAAATTGTTGCTCAACGGAGGAGCCGCCATGATCCGCAATCCCATCCTGCCCGGATTCAATCCCGATCCGTCCATCTGCCGTGTCGGTGACGATTATTACATCGCGACCTCCACCTTCGAATGGTATCCGGGTGTGCAGATCCATCATTCGCGCGATCTGGTGAACTGGAAGCTGGTGCGGCGGCCGCTGGAGCGGGCCTCGCAGCTCGACATGCGCGGCAATCCTGACAGCTGCGGCATCTGGGCGCCGTGCCTTTCCTATGCCGACGGACAGTTCTGGCTCGTCTATACCGACGTCAAGCGCTTCGACGGCAATTTCAAGGATGCGCATAATTACATCGTGACTTCGCCTGATATCGAGGGCGAATGGTCCGAGCCCATGTACGTGAATTCCTCGGGCTTCGACCCGTCGCTCTTCCATGACGATGACGGCCGCAAGTGGTTCATCAACATGCAGTGGAACCACCGCACGGAAAGCTATGGCGGCTCACCGAAATCGCCGGCCTTCGATGGCATCCTGCTGCAGGAATGGGACGCTCAGACCAGGACCCTGAAAGGCCCGATCAAGAACATCTTCGCCGGCAGCCCGCTCGGGCTCGTGGAAGGCCCGCATCTCTTCCGGAAGAACGGCTGGTACTATCTGACGACGGCCGAAGGCGGCACCGGCTACGATCATGCGGTGACGATGGCGCGCTCGCGCAATATCGATGGTCCCTACGAGCTGCATCCGAACCGGCACCTGATCACCTCCAAGGACCATCCGGAAGCGGTACTGCAGCGGGCAGGGCACGGGCAATATGTCGAAACGCCCGATGGCCAAGTCTATCACACGCATCTCTGCGGCCGGCCGCTGCCGCCGAAGCGTCGCTGCACGCTGGGACGCGAAACCGCGCTGCAGAAATGCGTCTGGCGCGAGGATGGCTGGCTTTACCTCGAAAACGGCACTGTTGTTCCCGATGTCGAGGTGCCGGGGCTTGGCGGTGCGACGCGCGCGGAAAAGCCTGTTCGCAGCGAATATTCGTTCGATGGCGGCAAACTGCCTGACGATTTCCAGTGGCTGCGCACGCCGCAGTCGGAGCGCATCTTCAATCTCACTGATCGACCCGGCCATCTGCGCCTGATCGGCCGCGAAAGCGTCGGCTCCTGGTTCGAACAGGCGCTCGTCGCCCGCCGACAGGAGCATCACAGTTTTCGCGCGGAAACGGTGGTGGAGTTCACGCCCGATACCTATCAGCAGGTGGCGGGACTGACGCATTATTATAACCGCCACAAGTTCCACGCCGTGGTCGTGACGCTGCATGAAAAGCTCGGCCGCTGTGTCACGATCTTCTCCTGCGATGGCGATTATCCGAACGGGCGCTTGAGCTTCCCGGCAGGCGCGGGCGCGGCGATCCCCGCGGAAGGCCGCGTGCAGCTTTCCATGGAAATCCGCGACAACGATCTGCAATTCTTCTGGCAGACGGAAGGCAAGGGCGCCTGGCAGCCGATCGGCCCGGTTCTCGATGCCGGCGTCGTCTCGGACGAGGGCGGGCGCGGCGAGCATGGCTCGTTTACCGGCGCCTTCGCGGGCGTCTTCGCCTTCGATACATCGGGCCGGGCAAAGACAGCCGATTTCGACTGGTTCAACTATGAGGAGCTATGAGCGTGGCGATGTTTGGCGGTCAGTGCTTGGTCGCCGAACTCGAATACCTTGCAACGCCGGCGAGCAGGGCAGGGAAGAAATCGTCAGCCCGGGCTATCCTGAACAGAAAGCTGCATTGAAACCCGCCGCCAAAAGACGCCTGCCACAAAGCTGGGGCAGCTCTGCTGATGGTAAGTTCCGCAGGGATCGGTTCTTCGCCTTCTCCGCTCGCATTCAGGTTCAAATCTGCAATCGTGAAGAAGCGCACAGTCATGCCGACCGTGTCGAAGTCCTTCCACTTCAACGGCAGTTTCTTTGCCGGCTCGGTGCATTTGAAAGTGACGGCAATGCTGTCGGGCAGTTCGAATGCGATCCGAGAGACGATGATGCGTTGCAACTCTGGCATCGCGCCGAAGGTCGCCTTCAGAAAAACCGTGTTATCGATTGCTTCTTCAAACATCGCTACCCCCTGTCGCACTTCAGAAATTTCGAACTTTGTTTTTTCGATTTCTAAATACATAAACCGGGTTGTGAACAGTGTAATTCAAGCAATCGACAGTCAGGGCCAGACGAAGACGATCGATTTCGGCTGGTTCAACTACGAGGAACTGTGAGAGTGGCGATGACGCCTGACATTCGTATCGAGCCTATGGGCGAAGAGCATATCGAGAGCTTTTACCGGGTTCTCGATAGCGTGGCGCGCGAGCGCAAATATCTCAGTCTGCTCGAAGCGCCGTCTCTTGAGGAGGTGCGCAAGTTCGCGCTGGCCTCCATCGCCTCAGGTAATGTGAACCTCGCCGCACTCGATGGGGAAGAGGTGGTCGGCTGGTGCGATATCCGCCGGCATTTCTTTCCCTCGCACGCCCATCGCGGCTCGCTTGGCATGGGTCTGCTTCCCGGCTTTCGGGGGCAGGGGCTCGGCCGCCGGCTGATCGAAGCGGCTATATCGGGGGCGAGGGAGGCTGGCATGGTGCGCATCGAATTCGGCGTGCATGCCGATAATGCGCGAGCGATCCGGCTCTATGAGAGGGTCGGTTTCGTGAAGGAAGGGGTCAGCCGCGATGCTTTCCGTGTCGATGGCGAGTACACGGATGTCATCAACATGGCGATGATCTTGCGGTAGTCACCCCTTCTCCCCGGCGGGGAGAAGGGGATACGCCGCACTGCCTTGTTCCTCCGTTTCGTCAGCGAAGCCATCACTCCAAATGCCGTTCCCATCGCGCCCGATTACGCAGACGTGATCCCCGACGGCATGATCTCGCGCCCACACATTAGTCTGAAATTAGGATATTAGGAATTCAGCATAAGTGCCCGATTCCATTACAAATCTTTAATTTTATTTTCAGAATTCGTTCATTTTCAAAGACGTAATTTCGGGGCGTAATCAACACGAGGAAGCCCCCATGAAAAAGATTTTCGCAGCTCTTCTTTCTGCCTCTTTCCTGCTCTCGCCGATCGTCGCATCGGAAGCGAGTGCGGCCGATCACCGCCGTCCGCCGGTCGTCGTCCACAAGAAGGTCGTCGTCGAGAAAAAGGTCGTCCGTCGGCATCACTGGTCCAAGGGTTACCGCATGTCGGCTGCCGAGCGCGGCCGCTACGGCGAAGTGCGCGACTACCGCCGCTACCGCCTGGCACCGCCGCCGCGTGGCTATCACTGGGTGAAGGCCGATAACGACTACCTTCTCGTCGGCGTCGCTACTGGCCTGATTTCCAGCATCATTGCTGCTAATCGCTGATTTCAGGTGACCCGGAAAAGAGGGTGGCTTCGGCCGCCCTTTTTGTTTTTGGGGGGGGCGTTGTGCCGCGTGACACCCCCCTCTGGTCGGCAGACCAGAGGGGGGTGTCCCACGGCACAACGCTCAATGCCCTAATCTTGCTTTCGCGTCGAAATCACTCGCTCGGCGATCATACCGAGCAAACCCTTCGGCTTCCGCGCCTCACTCTCTTCCTCTTCCCCATAGGTCAGCGGATGCAGCCCCTCGATCGGCGGCAGGGGCTCACATTCGATGCACAGGCACCGATAGGGTCTGATCGCCGCCGCCTTCATGCTGCCTGCCGGCTCCAGCTGACGAAGGGATCAGGCAGGTTGCGCCAGCGCTCCGGCGTGAAGGCGTCGGTTTCGATCAGACAAGCGTCGAGCTCACCACGAATCCAGGCCTCGTCCATAGGGTCGGCGCCGATGAAGACGATTTCCTGGCGGCGGTCGCCCCAGATGGGGTCGAGATAGGGGGCGATGGCGCGCAGGAAGGCTGGCTCCTGAGGCCATTGCTCGCGCGGGACGGCCGCCCACCAGAGGCCCATCTTGCCGGTGCGGACGATGGCGCCTGCCTGGCTGACCTCGCCGACATGGTGCGGACGGGTCGCCAGCCAGAAGAAGCCCTTGGCGCGCACCACCCCCGGCCAGGTACGGTCGAGGAAAGCCTGTAGTTTCTGCGGATGGAAGGGACGTTTTTCGCGGTAGACGAAGGAGCGGATGCCGTATTCCTCGGTTTCCGGCACGTGGTCCTTGAAACCGTGCAGCTCCTTGTACCAGAGCGGGTGGGTCTCGGCCCGGTCGATATCGAAGCGGCCGGTGCCGAGCACGTCGTTCAGCGCTACCTTGCCGAAATCCGTCTCGATGATGCGGGCATCCGGGTTGAGGCCGGTGATGATCTTGCGGGCCGCATCGCGCTGGTCTTCGCTTGCCGTGCCGATCTTGTTCAGCACGACGATATCGGCGAATTCGATCTGCTCGACGAGCAGGTCGACGATGGTCCTGTTGTCGCCGTCGCCGGCGGTTTCGCCGCGGTCGGCGAGGAAATCGGCGGAGGCATAGTCGGCCAGCAGGTTGGCGGCATCGACGACGGTCACCATCGTATCGAGGCGGGCGACATCCGAGAGGCTTGCGCCATTCTCGTCGCGGAACTCGAAGGTGGTGGCGACGGGCAGGGGCTCGGCAATGCCTGTCGATTCGATCAGCAGGTAATCGAAGCGGCCCTGTTCGGTGAGCTGGCGCACTTCCTTGAGCAGGTCGTCGCGGAGCGTGCAGCAGATGCAGCCGTTGGTCATTTCCACCAGTTGCTCCTCGGTGCGGGAGAGATTGGCGCCGCCATCGCGCACCAGCGCGGCATCGATATTCACTTCGCTCATGTCGTTGACGATGACGGCGACGCGCATGCCCTCGCGATTGCCGAGCACATGATTGAGCAGCGTCGTCTTGCCTGCACCCAGGAAGCCGGAGAGCACGGTGACGGGAAGTCTCTTGTCCATGATGTCATCCTATTATGTTATAACGTAACATTCATATTTGACAAAAAAAGGCGGAACGGGGGTGTCGCCGCCTTCTTTCGCCGCAGCGCTCGCGGGGAGAGCTGCAAGTCCGGCAGGGCGCTCTTGAGGTGCCCTGTCATTGTTCGGTGCGCCGCCTATGGGAAGATCGGTTCGGACCTTCCCTGGGGATCATGTCGAAAATCGTTTCCGATTTTCGGGTCATGCGCTGGCAAGGCAGTTCTTCATGCTTTCGGCAATGTCGCGCATGAGGGTGAAGTAGAGATCCGGGCCGGCGGGCAGGGTGGCTGCTTCCGGGTCCAGCACGCCCGACTTTGCCTTGGTGCCTTCGATGACGACATCGATGAGGCGCGGCTCGAATTGCGGTTCGGCGAAGACGCAGGTCGCGCCGAGATCGCCGACCTTCTTGTGGATCTCGGAGACGCGCTCGGCACCCGGTATGGTCTCGGGGCTGACAGTGATCGAGCCGGCGACGCGGATATGGTAGCGGTGCTCAAAATATTGATAGGCATCGTGGAAGACGATGAAGGGCTTGTCCTTCACCGGTGACACTGTCGCAGCGATTTCCTTGTCCAGTGCATCGAGCTTGTCATCCAGCGCCTTGGCATTGGCCTCATAGGTCAGCGCATTGGCGGGGTCGGCGGCAACCAGCGTGGTGGTGATCTCGGTGGCCATCGCCTTTGCATTCATGGGGTCGAGCCAGAGATGGGTGTCGAAGGCACGATGGTCGCCGTGATCGTGGTCATGATCTGCTTCGGCATGATCGTGGTCTGCTTCCACATGTTCATCAGCGGAGGCGCTGCTGTGCTCATCGCCGTCATCATGCGCCTCGAATGCCCCGCCTTCACGGAAGGGCAGCTTCACGAGACCAGGCGCATTATCCAGTCTCGCAACGATCGCATCGGAACCCAGCGATTCCAGTGGCTTTTCGAGGAAGGCTTCGAGGCCGGGGCCGATCCAGAAGATCACCTTGGCATCCTGCAGGGCGCGGGCGTTGGAGGGCTTCAGACTATAGGTATGCGGGGAGGCGGCGCCATCGACGATGAGCTCCGGCTTGCCGACACCTTCCATGATGGCCGAAACCAGCGAATGGACCGGCTTGATCGAGGTGACGACCACAGGGGCATCGGCGGCCTGGAGGGACCCGGCAAAGAGGAAGGCCGGGATTGCGAGGGTAAGGCCCATCGCCAGTTTCATCAGCATGCTCCGCTTGAATTGCAGTTGTTATGTTATTACATCAATTGCGTTATGCTATAACGTGTGCAATAGCAGGACGCAACAGCACTTTCGGAAAATTTGATGCTCTCTCCCGCAAATAGCCCCGCCGGCAGCAGGGCCGAACCGCTGGTTTCACTCGACAATGTCGGCATTCGCCGCAGCGGCCGCTGGCTGGTGCGCGGTGTGGATTTCTCCGTTTCGCGCGGCGAGATCGTCACCCTGATCGGCCCGAACGGTTCCGGCAAATCGACGAGCGCCAAGGCGGCGATCGGCGTGCTGAAGCCGGACGAGGGCAGGGTGAGCCGCATCGCCGGCCTCAAGGTCGGCTATGTGCCGCAGAAGCTCGCTGTCGACTGGACGCTGCCGCTTTCGGTGCGCCGGCTGATGACGCTGACCGGGCCGCTGCCCGAGTCCGATATCATGGCCGCTCTCGAAGCCGCCGGCATGGTGCATATGCTGGATGCGCAGGTGCAGCATCTCTCCGGCGGCGAATTCCAGCGGGCGCTGATGGCGCGCGCCATTGCCCGCAAGCCGGATCTTCTCGTTCTCGACGAGCCGGTGCAGGGGGTGGATTTCGCCGGCGAGATCGCGCTCTACGAGCTCATCAAATCGATCCGCAATACGACCGGCTGCGGTATCCTGCTGATCTCGCACGACCTGCATGTCGTCATGGCGGAGACGGATACGGTGATCTGCCTCAACGGCCATGTCTGCTGCCGCGGTACGCCGCAGGCGGTGAGCCAGAGCCCGGAATATGTGCGCCTCTTCGGCAGCCGCGCGGCACCGACGCTTGCCGTCTATAGCCACCATCACGACCATACGCATCTGCCTGACGGACGCGTGCTACATGAGGACGGCTCGGTGACGGATCATTGCCATCCCGAGGACGGGCATCATCACGATCATGATCACGTGCATTCGCACGATCACGCGGACGCTCATGCCCATGCGCACGCTGACGGGGATCATGCCCACGGGCATGCGCATGCGGAGGCTCACGCCCACGTACATACCCATTTTCAGAGCGGGGCGCAGAGCACTGCCAAGAACGGGGAGAACCGCGATGCTTGACGATTTTTTCGTGCGCGCAATTCTCGCCGGTGTGGGCCTGGCGCTGACGACCGGGCCGCTCGGCTGCTTCATCATCTGGCGGCGCATGGCTTATTTCGGCGATACGATCGCCCATTCGGCGCTGCTCGGCGTGGCGCTGTCGCTGCTCTTCGATTTCAACCTCACGCTTGCCGTCTTCGTCGTTGCCGCCGTCGTCTCGATCCTGCTGCTCTTCCTGCAGAAACGTCAGGCGCTGTCGGCCGATGCGCTTCTCGGCATTCTCTCGCATGCCACCCTTGCCATCGGCCTCGTCATGGTCGCCTTCATGAGTTGGGTGCGCATCGATCTCATCGCCTTCCTGTTCGGTGATATTCTCGCTGTCTCGACCACCGATATCGCGCTCATCTGGGGCGGCGGCATTCTGGTGCTGGCGGCGATCGCCTGGCTGTGGCGGCCGCTGCTCGCGGCCACCGTCAATCCGGAACTCGCCGAGGCCGAGGGTTTGCAGCCGGAGCGGGCGCGGCTGTTCTTCATGCTCCTAATGGCCGTCGTCATCGCCATCGCCATGAAGATCGTCGGCATCATGCTGATCACCTCGCTCCTGATCATTCCGGCGGCAACCGCCCGGCGCTTCTCCTCGACGCCGGAACTGATGGCCGTGCTTGCCTCGCTGATCGGCGCGGTTGCCGTTGTTGGCGGGCTTTTCGGCTCGCTGACCTATGACACGCCATCAGGCCCGTCGATCGTGGTCGCGGCCCTCATTCTCTTCATCCTCAGCTTAGCTCCCGCCTGGCGCGGGCGCAGGGACCTGCAAGGACAAGGCTCATGAACGCACCTCAGCTCACTCGCAATCAGGCGCTCGTTTTCGACGTGCTCGAAAAGGCCGAGGGACCGCTCAGCGCCTATACGATCCTCGACAAGCTGCGCGACCAAGGTTTTCGCGCGCCGCTACAGGTCTACCGGGCGCTGGAAAAGCTGCTCGAATTCGGCGTGGTGCACCGGCTCGAAAGCATCAATTCCTTCGTCGCCTGCGCCCATCCCGGCGAGGACTGCCACAGCCATGGTATCGTCGCCTTTGCGATCTGCGAAAGCTGCGGACAGGTGATCGAGTTCCACGACCATGAGGTGGATCACCGCCTGATGGGCTGGGTGCGCTCGCAAAAGTTCAAGCCGGCGAAGACGACCATCGAGATTCGCGGCACCTGCGAGGCCTGTGCTGCGTGATCCGTCTTAGAGGTTTGCGGGGGCCAGCGACGCGAGATGCAGCAGGTCCTCATTCTCCTCAGGCACGTTCTCGGCAAGACGGGCGGCGGCGATCACCGGCAGCCAGGCAAAGACCTGGTCCGGAGTCAATTCGGCCGCCTTCGCATAGGTGACGACATAGGCTTCGGCCATTGCCGGAAGCGCGCGGCGCATCAGGAGATAGGTGCGGCAGACGTCGGCGGCCGGATTGCCGCTGCAGGCGTCCAGCCAGTCAACGATCATGGCGTCGCTCCCGGAGCCCAGGATATTCCACGGATGGAAGTCGCCGTGGCAGACCCTGTCGTCATCGGGCAGTGCGGCAAGTGTCAGAAGCAGCCGGTCGCGCAGGTCTGGTGTCAGGGGTTCGGCGCGCTCGATATTGGCCGACAGTCTCGATTTCAGCGAGGGGAGGCCGGTGCCGGGTTCGCAGTGCAGGCGCTGATGGAGCGCTGCCATCTCCTTGATGGCTGATAGCGGCGGCTCCGGCATCATCTCGTCGGCAAGGCTGGTGCCGGTTGCGCGGTCCATCAGCAGCCCCCAGCGACCGTGATAATCGCCGACGACGTGGACCCTGGGCGCGGGCAGAGAAAGCTTTTCAGCGATCGCCAGATTGGCGGCCTCGCGGAAGGCCGGGGCTTTCGGGCGACCGGGCCTGTAGAGCTTCAGCGCCAGCGTGCCATGTTCATAAACTTCCGCTTCCTTGCCGGCGCCGAGCAGACGGCCGATTTCGCTCATGTCGGGTTCCCCGTTTCGTGGGTTTCGTCAGAACGATGTGGTGCTGGTTTTTGGAAGGGGAAGGGTGTGTGCGAGGGAGCGACAAGGTCATCGGAGCCTGATTGTTCCGGTAATGGAGACAGTGTGTCCGTGGCAAACGGCTTTATTCCGGGCGCGAGGCATGGATGATGGCGGCAGAACGAAGCCATGGCTGATGTCCATGGCCGGCAATTGGGGGTGTCATGACCATCAACAATAGACGCTCAGATGCGATCGCCTGCTGCGGCGAGGAAATCCTATCGCGCGAACTGCTGCTGAGCGGCACTTTCGCTGACCTGATTGCCGGGGAGGCGCCGACGCTCCGGCTTTTGAGCGACGAGGAGCGGCGGGCATCGCTCGCATCGATGCTTGCCGAGCGGCCGGAAGGCGATGTCTGGATTTTTGCCTATGGCTCGCTGATCTGGAATCCGATCATTCTCAGCGTCGAAAGCCGGAGAGCCCGTATCGAGGGCTGGCGCCGGTCCTTTTGCCTCGCCACCGCTTCCGGGCGGGGTTCGCCCGACAATCCGGGCCTCGTGCTCGGGCTGGATGCGGGCGGTGCCTGCGACGGCGTGGCCTTGCGTCTGGAAGAAGACGATGTCGTGCACGAACTCGAGCTGTTGTGGCGGCGGGAAATGGTAGCCGAGGCCTATATTCCGCGCTGGGTCGATCTGCTTGATGAAGAGGGCGCCCGCTTTGGAAGCGGCATCGCGTTCACCATGAACCCGCAGGCAAACACCTATGCCGGCGGCCTTTCCAGGGAGGCGACCGTTCAGCGGCTTGCCACGGCCGCAGGCAGCATCGGCAGCTCGGCCGACTATCTGTTTCGCACGCGTGACGGGCTGAGGGCACTCGATATGTGGGACGAGCTTTTGGAAGAGCTCGCCATCGAGGTGGAAGAGATGCAACGCAGGCTGCAGCAATTGCCTGCCGCGGACCTTTAGTCAGCGGCGATCCGATCGCGGCCTCGTTCTCGACCATATTGCCGATGTGCCGAAGGCCCCGCTGGAATAGCGGAGCCTTCGCAGTTTGTCAGGCGGCCGAGCGCTCGGAAAGCGGGCGGCGGCGCAGGCTGGCGGTTTTGATGGCCGGGGTCTGGTAATTGGCTTCGAGCGGACCGGTCTCGGTGCCGGGCGGGACAATGGCGTCGATCGTGTCGAGGATTTCGTCGCTCAGGCGTACTTCGCTGCCGGCCAGGAGATCATCCAGCTGTTCCATGGTGCGAGGACCGAGGATCGCTGAGGTGACGCCCGGATGGGCGGTAACGAAGGCGAGCGCCATGTGGGTGAGCTTGATGCCTGCCGACTCTGCCAGCGGAATAAGCTGCTCGACGGCTTCGAGGCTGTTTTCATTCGACATCTGCTTGGGGAAATAGGCGACGCGGGTGCTGTCGGGCAGGGCCGCACCCCGGCGGTAGCGACCGGTCAGCATGCCCATGGAGAGCGGGCTCCAGACCAGCGCACCCATCCCGTAGCGTTCGAGGGTGGGGAGAACTTCGCGCTCGATGCCGCGATGCAGGATGGAATAGGGCGGCTGCTCGGTGCGGAAGCGGGCCAGCCCCCGCTTTTCGGCCACCCATTGCGCCTCGATGATATCGGAGGCGGGGAAGGTGGAGGAGCCGATGGCGCGGATCTTGCCTGCGCGCATCAGATCCGTGAGGGCCGAGAGCGTTTCCTCGATATCGGTATCGGGGGCGGGGCGGTGCATCTGGAACAGGTCGATATAATCGGTCTGCAGGCGGCGGAGCGAGCCTTCCACGGCGCGATAGATCCAGCGGCGTGAGCTGCCCTGCTGGTTCGGATCCTGGCCCATCGGGATGAAGCATTTGGTGGCGAGCACGACGTTGTCGCGCCGGCCTTTCAGTGCCTTGCCGACGATCTCCTCGGATTCGCCGTGGCTGTACATATCGGCCGTGTCGATGAAGTTGATGCCGGTATCGAGCGCCTTGTGAATGATGCGGATGGAATCGTCATGATCGGCATTGCCGATGGCGCCGAACATCATGGCGCCAAGGCAATAGGGGCTGACCTTGATGCCGGTGCGGCCAAGGGGGCGGTATTGCATCTTCGTTTCCTTTGAATCCTGAGCTGCCCGCAAGGGCAGGTTTTTCAATCTGGTAAGAGCCCTGATGGCGGGCCTTGCATCTGGCAAAACCGCGCCGAACAGAGTATAAGGGCGCATCCGGAACGCTGTTCCGTTTATACGGAACAATGTTCCGTTTTGCAAGAGGTGTTGATGTGACTGACGGGACGGACAGCCCGGGCGAGGCGCGCGAGGCTGATGGCGGCCATGACAGGCTGGTGCGGGCGGATGCGCGACGCAACCTCGATCTGCTGCTCAAGGCCGCCTTGGCGGTGTTTGCGACATCAGGCGTCGATGCGCCGGTGCGCGAGATTGCGGAGAAGGCAGGGGTGGGCGTCGGCACGGTTTATCGCCACTTTCCGCAGCGCTCCGATCTCATCAAGGCGGTCATGCGCAACGAGGTGGATGCCTGCGCAGATGCGGCGGTATCGCTCTCCGCCGAGCACGAGCCGGGCGAGGCATTGTCGCGCTGGATGCAGCGTTTTGCGGATTTCATCATGGCCAAGCGCGGTCTTGCAGCAGCCTTGCATTCCGGAAACCCGGCCTATGAGGCGCTGCCTGTTTATTTCGACCAGCGGATGATCCCGGCGCTGCAGGGGCTGCTGGACAGGGCCGTTGCAGCGGGAGAGGCACGCGGCGACGTGGAGGCGAGCGAACTCATTCGCGCCGGCGCGCAGCTTTCCAATCTCGGGCAGGGGGATGATCCGGCGGCGACGCGGCGGATGATTGCGCTCTTGGTGGACGGCTTGCGCTATGGGGCAGGTGTGAAGGGCTGAGTGCCTTGATCCTCGCCGCGCGCCTTCAGGCTCCCGCAGTCTTTTCCTTCGGTTTCAGCAGGATGATCAGCAGTAACCCGGCGATGATGAGGGCGGCTCCTTCGAGGTGATAGGTCTGCATTTTCTCGCCGAGGATGAAATAAGCGAGCACGGCGATGAAGATCGTCTGGACGTAGAGGAGCACGCCGGCGCGGGCGGCTCCGAGCGCCTCGATGCTGCGATTGAAGAGATAATACATGAGCGCGCCGCCGGGGATCGCGACATAGGCGAGCGCGACGAGGCCGCTGGCATTCAGCGTCGTGCGTTCGTCGTCGGCGAACTCGTAGAGATAGAAGGGCAGCGCCGTCAGCGCGGCGAAGCCCAGCAGCAGGACGAGCAGCGCGAGCCGGTTCAGATCGAATTTCGCCTTGCGCAGCAGCACCGTATAGAGGCTGAAGCAGAAGGCGCCGGCGACGATCCAGAGTTCGCCGGGGTTGAAGTCGAGGCGCATCAGGGCATTGGGGCTGCCCTTGACGATGATGACGACGATGCCGAGGAAGGCGAGGATCGAACCGACCACCTGCCAGGTTCCCATCGGCTCTGCCAGCATCAGGCGGGCGAGGATCATGGTGATGATCGGGATCAGCGCGATGATGATGCCGGCGGTAGTGGCATCGGCATGTTGAAGGCCGACGAAGATCAGGCCCTGACAGATGGCAAGGCCCATACCGCCGATGAAAAGCAGTTCCAGGCCGCGCGCCCGCACCAGCGCGAGCATCTCGCCGAAATGGCGGCGCACGATCGGCAACAGGATCGCGAAGGCGATGAGCACGCGCCAGAAGCAGAGCGCCCAGGGCGGCATTTCCGTGGAGACCCATTTGGCGGCGATATAGACGCCGGCCGACAAGAGCCAGCAGAGCACGCCCACGGAATAGGCTCCTGCAAGCGAACCGCCTGCCGCCTGTTCCGCCCCGACAGTATCACGATGGACTGCCAAGACATGTATCGCCATGGCCTAGTTATGCCACAGTTGTCGGGCGCCGCACAGGTGGGAGTGTGGCTTTGCCGTCTCTGTGCAGGCGGCCGGTTGGCTCAGGCCTTGATCGTTCCTCTGTCTATGACTGCGCGCGGCTCGCTGTCGTTGCCGAAATCGCCGACAAGGTCTGGGCGTCGCGGCCGTAGATGTCGTCGAAATAGTGGATGACGCCGTCGTCCGTCGGCCAGGCGGTGAAATAGGAAACGTAGACGGGAACCTGTTCGGGAACCGGCATGTCCTGCTTGCCGCCGGCAGCGATCTGCTGATCGACGAACTCGACCGAGGTCTTCAGGACAGCGGCGGCCATCGCCTTCGGGTTTTCCAGACGCACGCATCCGTGGCTGAACATGCGGTCCTGCGAGGCGAATTTGCCGCGGGCAGGGGTGTCGTGCATGTAGATATCGTGCGAATTGGGGAAGAGGATCTTCAGCTGTCCCAGCGCATTGTCCGCTCCCGGTGGCTGGACGACGCCGATATTTTCGAGCGGCTGCGACCAGTCGACCTTGGCCGAAGGCATCGTCTTGCCCTTGACCGAGACCACGTAGCCTTCCTTGTCGAGATAGGCGGGGTCGCGCTTCAGATGCGGCAGCATCTCGTTGCGGATGATCGATTGCGGCACGCCCCAGTCGGGATTGAATTCGACCGTCTTGATCGAGGCGTCGAAGAAGTTCGTCTGGTGATCCTGCTGGCCGATCACGGCCTTCATCGAGAGCGTCAGTGTGCTGTTTTCATAATAGTAGGCCATGTAGGCCGGCTGGTTGATGAAAACGTAGCGCTCGGGGAATTCCTGCGGCAGCCAGCGCATTTCCTCCATCGCCACGATCACCTTGTTGATGTTGGCGGCAGCATCACCGCCCTGGCCTGATGTGCGCAGGTAGTGCAGCTCGGCGGCGAGCTGGGCGAATTTGGGGTTGCTCGGCAGCAGGCGGTCGAAGACCACCATGAGGTCCGGCGTGGCCGAGAGCTGGGCGATCGTGCCCTTCAGATCGACCGGCTTGCGCTTGAAATCATAATAGTTCGACAGCTTGTTGGGATCGATGCGGCCCCGGAAATTATCCTGAAGGAACATCAGCATCTTGGCTGAGAGGGAGACTTCGAACTCGGCCAGCGCCTTGGCGCGGTCGCCCGCTCCCTGAGGAGGGGCAACGGCATAGTCGCCGGCATTCAATCCCCAGTCGTCAGCCTGTTTCAGAAGGCTGAGCGCCTGTGCGGCCTTGGGCGTCGGCCCCTTGCCATCGACCCAGATGAGCTTTGCCTTCGGCTGGGCGTAATAGGCCTCGATCGCATCGGCGATGTCGTTGTTCATCGAGATCGACAGGCCGCCCATCTCGCGCAGCACCTTCGCCTGATTGCCGCTGGCGGTATCAAAGAGCGCCGACAGCGACGAACCCGTATCCTGCCTGGAAATATGGGCCGGACGGCGCGTGGGGACCGTGTAGCCGATTTTTGGGCTGGCCTGCGTGATCGGTGGCGCCGGCTGCGGCTCGGCGCGCACGGCAATTGCACTCCCCGAGAGCACCAGCAGGCCGGCGAGCGATGCGATCCAGCGGGAAGATGTTCTCAGCGGCATTCTGATGTCCTTGAAAGCTGATTGAAACACTGTCTCTGCGCGCAGTCTTGGGACCAGCGCGTGCGGCAGTCTGAGTGGGGGCATTTGCTGACTAAAGCGCCAACAATCGGGCAGAAGATGGGCATTGCTTGCGTCTGGCAAGTTCACATAAGCCAGAAGTCGTTGGAACGAAATCACTTTTTCGATAGCTGCATGTGTAGTCGACTGGGTCGGTGCTTTAGTCGGATGACTGACCGGCTGTAACGCGCTCGATGCTGTTTGGCAGCTTCAGGTAGCTGCAACTATTCAATACAAACATCTCTATGCCGAGGTCACTGAGCTTTTTGGCGCGACAGCTCCACCGTCAACGTGTAACCGCCACTCGCTGAGTACAAAGATGCCATTGTCGATAAGGCGTCTAATGGTCCAAGCGCACTGTCATAGGCCTCGTCGTAGACTGTAGCCGCATTTCCCGTGAATTTGCCCTTAAGGACCGTTCTGACGTCCAGATCCGCTCTCATAATTCGTATCGGATTTGCATCTTCATCCAGAAATCCGGAGTCGCCGACAAATATCGATTTGACGCCTGCCTCAACTACGATTTCAGCATTTGCTAGACGTTCCTCTTCGGTGGGGCAGCGGCCCATAGCCATGGCAGGGGAGAAGTAGCCGATATAAACGGAGGCGACCGCAAAGGTTACTGGCAATAGGGATGACTTGTTCATATTGCCTCCCGCAGCGGTGACGAAATTCGATGTCGAATGACGAGTTTCTGTCTGTGAATTCAATTCTGTCAGCGTGAATTTCTATCATTAATTGTGGTGAAGTAAGGACAGGCGCGACCATATATTCGCGCAACGAGGGCTGGTATTCGAAGTCTCAATGCCCGACATACGAAGGCTAGAAATCGGAGCGATGTGGAACGTCCATCGGCGACGCCTTGCGCAGTCTCTGCGATAGGAAATCGATGCAAAGGCGGACCTTGGCAGCAGCAAGCCGGCTGTGGGGGAAGACGGCATGGATCGGAGCGGCGGCGAGCCTTGCCTCCGGCAGGACGATCTCCAGCGCACCGCTGTTGATATCGTCTTTGACATCCCAGATCGACTTCAACACAAGGCCGGCTCCTAGAAGCGCCCAGCGATGGGCGAGCTCGCCGTTGTTGGTGGTGAGCCTGGCGGTGACATTGGCGCTGCGGTCGTCCGCAAAGGTCCAGTGCGTGTTGGGCGGGTCTCCGAAGGCGATGACGTCGTGAGCGAGCAGATCGTCGATCGTCTCGGGACGGCCGCGGCGGTCGAGATAGGCTGGTGAGGCGCAGATGACACGACGGTTGGGTGCGATCTGTCGGGCAATCAGGCTGGAATCGGACAGTGCGCCGAAACGAACCGCGAGATCGTAGCCGGCCTCGACGATGTTCACCAGGCCATCCTCGGTATCGAGATGGATGGTGAGATCGGGATGGGCCTGCTGGAATTCATGCAGGATCGGCGCCAGCCAGCGGCGGCCGAAGGCATAGGTGGCGGTTACTTTCAAAAGGCCGCTTGCCGTATCCCTGCCGCTCGTCGCCTCGGTTTCGGCATCGTCGATCTCGGTGAGGATTTTTGTGCAGCGTTCGTAGAAGCGCGCGCCTTCTTCTGTAAGAGACAGGGAGCGCGTCGTTCTGTTGACGAGGCGGACGCCCAGCCTCTCTTCCAGTCGTGACAGCTTGCGGCTGACGACGGTCAGCGAGAAGTTCAGCTCGCGGGCCGCGCCCGAGAGACTGCCGGCCTGAACCACGCGCACGAAGACGAGCATGTCGAGGAAATTGTCGCTCATATTCTTGCTGATATCGCAAGAGATAGTCGACAACAACACCTATTCCGGCAAGAGCGTTGTCGCGCTAGCTTCTCCTCATCGAAACCACGGCGGGATCGCCGCAAACTGGAGAGAGCAGATGATATCCCTGGCCAAACAACGCGTTCTCGTCGTCGGCGGAAGCTCCGGCATCGGCCTTGCCGTTGCGCAACAGGCCGCTGCTGCGGGAGCGGAGGTGACGATTGCCTCGCGCTCTGCCGACAGGCTTGCTGAAGCAGCCCGGTCGATCAGTGAGAAGGTCGAGACGGCGGTGCTCGATACGGGCGACAATGCCAGCGTCGAGGCATTCTTTGCCGCTCACGCCACTTGGGATCATATCGTCATTTCCGCGGCTCAGACGGCAAGCGGGCCGGTGCGCAAGCTTCCGCTCGATGATGCGGCGCGCGCCATGGACAGCAAGTTCTGGGGTGCCTATCGCGTTGCACGCGCTGCCCGCCTTGCCGAGCGCGGCACGCTGACCTTCATTTCCGGCTTCCTCAGCGAGCGCCCGTCTGCTTCGTCGGTGCTGCAGGGGGCGATCAATGCGGCGCTGGAATCGCTGGCGCGAGGTCTGGCGCTGGAATTGTCACCGGTCAGGGTCAATGCGGTTTCGCCTGGAATGATCGACACGCCGCTCTGGTCGAAGATGGATGAGAGCAACCGCAATGCGATGTTCGGGCGCGTCGCTGGCAGCCTGCCGGCAAAGACGGTCGGCCAGCCCTCCGATATTGCCAATGCCGTGCTCTTCCTGATGGTGACGCCCTTTGCCACAGGATCGACGGTACGTGTCGATGGCGGCGGGGCGATCGGGTGATGCCATGCAGCTCGACCATGTGACGTTACGCACGGCGGATCTGGAGGCGACAAGGCAGTTCCTGCAGAATCTGCTGGGGCTGACGGTCGGCTACCGCCCGGATTTCGGCTTTGCCGGCCACTGGCTCTACAGTGGCGATGGGCCGGTCGTACACCTCATTCCCGGCGGCGGCAGGGCCGTCGGCCGGGATGCGGAAACGATCGATCATATCGGCTTCCGCCTCGAAGGTTATGAGGCCTTCCGGCAGAAGCTCGACAGTGGCGAAATTCCCTATTCCAGCATGGATCTTACCGAACTCGGCGAACGGCGGCTCTTCGTGCGCACGCCAGGCGGCATCCTGCTGGAACTCGTCTTTCGTGAAGGTCGGACGTCTGATTGAGCACGTCAAGGCCCATCGCGGACGATGCGTCGCGCGCGAATGACTGTCATCGGCGAGGCGCCTGCTGACGATCATGACGCTGGTGTGGACCTGACCCCGTCGCAGCTAGCGTTTTGTCCTGCCGCTGGCAGCACCCCTACTGCCAGTTCCGGCGGCGTTCGAGTTCGGCCTCGGATGGTTGATCGGAAACGAACGAGCCTGTCCGGACTTCGCCGTTCCGCTCATAGGTCGCGACGATGACGCCGGTGCTCGATACCGCCGATCTCGTGAGCTTGAGGGCAGTCGGCATCGCCCCACCGCCCTCGAACAGCCGCTTGCCCTTGCCGAGCAGCAGCGGGAAGGTCAGCACGGTCATTTCGTCGATCAGGTCGTTGGCAAGCAGCGTCTGGATGAGATTGCCCGATCCCTGGATGAGCAGGTCCGGCCCGTTCTCCTGTTTGATCTTGCGCAGTGCTGCGACGATGTCGGGTCCCAGCGATTGCGAATTCTGCCAAGTGAGGGTTTCAGGCCGGTGCGTCGCGACATATTTCGTGGCGGGATTGAAGGCCTGGCGATGTCATCGTCCTGATAAGGCCAGTGGGCGGCGAAGATGTCGTAGGTCCTGCGGCCGAGCAGCAGCGCAAAGGGCTTTGCGAAGAGCTCGCCCATCACGGCTCCCATCGTGTCGTCCGCGTAGTGGAATACCCAGCCACCGAATTTGAAACCGTTGACGGGGTCCTCTTGAGGGCCGCCGGGTGCCTGCATGACGCCGTCGAGGCTGACGAATGTGGAGGCGATGATCTTTCTCATGGGTGTCTCTCCTCTTGGTGATCTGTGCCATCAGGGCCGGATCTCGGCCTGAGGACGAAGCAAGCGACAGCATGCCGACAAATCCCGCCGAAATTTATGGGAGACTTGCCGGCCCGCACGTGCGAATTTCGCCGGGCGAAGAGTAGGGTTAGATGCTTGGGCGGCGAGGCCTGCCTCCCGTGCAGAATGCGAGGGTGAGTGTGAACATGCCTGATGTGATACGACATCTCATCGACAGGGGTAACGGGGCAAGTGTGGAGCTTTTTCAGGCTCAGCCCGAGAGCGAAACGCCTGCAGGCGCAATCCTGTTCGTCCACGGCAATCAGGGCGGCCGTCTCATTGGCGCGAAAGAGGCTGTCGATACGGGCGTGCTGCTTCGATTCTGTTCCCGTTTGAATATCACCGCGGCGGCAGTCTCGCAGCCGGGCTTCGGTGCTTCGGATGGACCGGCGGATTTCTGCGGCCCGGATACCCAGCGGGCGATCATGGCGGCGCTCTCCTTCCTGCGGGAGCAGCCTTGCGTCGATCCTGATCGTATCGTTCTCTATGGCAACAGCCGGGGAGCGATTGCATCGGCGATGGTCGCAGCTCAGGTTCCCGATCTCAGAGCCGTCATTCTGCGCAGCGGCGTCTACGATCTCAAGGCGGTCTATGAGAGCAGTTCGAAAGGGCTGCGCTGGGCGATCGAGCAGGAAGCGGGCCTCACGAGCGACGCCTTTCTGGCCCGCTCGGCCCTGCATCACGCGCAGAAAATCCGGGCGGAAACGCTGTTGCTGCACGGAAGGCTCGACGAGCGCGCTCCCATCGCCCAGGCCGAACGGTTCTCGGATGCGCTGTCGGATGCCGGCGTACCGGTCATGCTCCACGTGTTTGAGTGTGGGCACGACATTCCCCGGGAATATGCGCAGACGGCGCAGCGCTCCTTTCTGCAAAGGATGTTCGATCCCGTCGTGACATACCATTGAGCCGGTGTGATGGGCCTCAATGGCCCATCGGCTGTCCCTCAGGCTGGCCAGGCGGGCGGCGGACGTAGAAGGACGCCACGACGGCCGCCAGCGAAATCAGCGCGCCGATGAAAAAGGCGGACTGCATGCCGCCGACGGTTGCCGTAGCGGCATCTGCTTCCCCTTGAGTCAGGACGCCGGCGCGCCAGGTCATGATGGCGACGTAGAGCGTCGTGCCGGCGGCACCGGCGACCTGCTGGGTGGTGCCGATGATGGCGCTGCCGTGGGAATAGAGTTTGGGCGGCAGGGAGCCGAGGCTGACGGTGAAGAGCGGCGTGAACATCAGCGCCAAGCCGATGCTGAGGACGATGTGGATGGCGAGCACCACCCAGACCGGGGTCGTCGTCGAAATGAAGGTCAGGCTCCACATCACGCCGCTGAACAGGATAGCGCCGGGGATGACGAGGCGGGCAGGGCCGTAGCGGTCGAACAGCCTGCCGACGAAGGGGGCACAGAGGCCCATGATCAGGCCGCCGGGCAGGAGGAGCAGACCGGTCGTGAGCGTTGTCTGGCCGAGCACGGACAGGAGATAGATCGGCAGCAGGATGAAGACGCCGAACATGGACATCATCAGGATCGCCATCATGCCGGCTGCGATCGTGAAGGTCTTCGTCTGCAGGGTGCGCAGATCGAGCAGCGCCCGCTCGTGCTTCTGGAGATGGATCTGCCGCCAGACGAAAATGGCGATGATGGCGGCACCTGCGGCAAGCATGACACGGGGATCGAGCGGCGTCGTGCCGGTTTCGGGCGCACCGAGCTCGCTGACGCCGAAGACGAAGCTGCCGAAGCCGATGGCCGAGAGCACGACCGAGATAACATCGAGCGGCGCCTTTGACGGCACGGTGACGTTCTCGATTTTCGAGGCGCCCAGCGCAAGGGCTGCGAGAGCGATCGGCAGCACCAGCAGGAAGAGCCAGCGCCAGTCGAGCGAGGAGAGGATGAGGCCAGAGATCGTCGGGCCGATGGCGGGCGCGACTGAGATAACGATCGATATATTGCCCATCGTCTTGCCGCGCGAATGCGGCGGTACGAGGTTCATGATCGTCGTCATCAGGAGCGGCATCATGATCGCCGTGCCGGAAGCCTGGACGATGCGGCCGACGACCAGCATCGGAAAGCCTGGGGCAAGGGCCGAAACCAGCGTGCCGGCGGAAAAGAGCGACATGGCGAGGATGAAGACAGGCCGCGTGTTCAGCCGCTGCAGGAGAAAGCCGGTCACGGGGATGACGACGGCCATGGTCAGCATGAAGGCCGAAGTCAGCCATTGGGCGGAGCTTGCGGGGATGTTCAGATCGGCCATCAGATGCGGGATCGCCACACCCATGATGGTTTCGTTGAGGATGACCACGAAGGCGGAGACGAGCAGCAGGCCGATCACCAGTCTGTTGCGCGCGCTGTGGTCTTCGACCGGCAGTTCGGCCTGTTCTTCGATCTCTGAAAGCAAAGGTTCACTGGTCATGGTGTTCCTGTATCCATATCTGAAAGAAAGGGTGCTGCCTTAAGACGAAAGTGCCGGGCTGATTGCGACACGGGGTATGCTTATTTCCTATGTCTCTATGCAGTCGGTCGGATGCGGGGCGAAATTTTGCGGGGCGTGTGACTGAGTTTCCGTTTCGATAGGACATGCCGTGTGGCACCCCCCTCTGGCCTGCCGGCCATCTCCCCCACAGGTGGGGAGATTGGCTGGGCGCACCGGTTTCCCCAAGCAATTGATGTCACAAACTGCGCCGCGCTGGTGATGTGCGAAGGTCAGGCCACTTGCCGATCTCCACCCTTGTGGGGGAGATGGCCGGCAGGCCAGAGGGGGGTGCCACACGGCATGAAAGATAAGAGTATTCACGACATAGCGCAAACACCAAGAAACCTACCTCACCGCACCGCAGGCAATCCCCATTCGTCCAGCGAAAAGGCTTCGGCTGGCAAGCGCATCTCCGAGAGAGCGACGGCGCGACGGCGCAATGATGTGGCGATGTAGGGGAGGGCCAAATTCATTCCGCTGATATCCAGCTTGAGCGGCAGCCCGTCGTGTGTGAGGCACTGCCTGTTTCCGGCGTCCTGAATTCCCGGCATCAGATCAAACCATTCGCAGCTCTCGCCGAGGACGGTTTCGACCTTGCCGAGCGAGATCTTTCCGGTTGTCTCATCGAATTTGAAAGAGGCAGCGCCATCGTCTGCCGGACGCCCGGCCGTGAGCCTGCGATAGCCGCCTGCCTGCCGGTAGGAGATGCCCTGAGCTTCGAGCTTGTTCCAGATCTTGACGCGAAGGGAGCCGTCACGGTCCCGCTGTTCCCGATAGTACCAGGGATAATGCCGCAACAAGCGGATCGTCGAGCCACTGATGGTCTCCAGCGCAATGTCGAAATCGGGTTGGGAAGGATCGGGATTATGGCTGCGGGTCGGTCTGAGCCAGAATTCCGCTGTCAGGATTTCCGACGGCGGGTCTATCTCCGCGGGGGCGATGGCGCGGCGGTCGAGGCTGGCGAGGCGGGTGTGATAGATCGGCACGTCATTGGGAGCGAGCAACCTTGTTTCGATGACGATACCGTCGTCGGTGACGCAGGTCTGCTCTCGCGCGATGAATGTCCCAGGCGAGGGCGATTTGCTCGCCGTTTCGCGCCATGTGCAGCGTTCCCCGGCAATGGTAGAAACTTCCGCGAGCGCCTGGGGCGCTTCTGTTTTCGCGGCGTCCGGTTTCCGATCGCGAAGGAGAAGTTCCAGGAGCGTGATCTGACCATCCGCCTGCCTGCTCCAGCGCAGAACGGGATCGTTGCTGTCCGGTCCGAAGCCGATGCTTTTCGTGCCGTCGCGCAGGGTCTCGCTCAGAAACATGCCGTCGTGATGGATAATG
>Ga0102588_1000410_pt1 | contig 47993 bp, 49 predicted proteins | sample AraplaMF_Col_mMS_FD_76854 | JGI IMG/M metagenome (GOLD analysis project Ga0102588, IMG submission 76854) | Arabidopsis root microbial communities from the University of North Carolina, USA - plate scrape MF_Col_mMS (SPADES assembly) (version 2) | ecosystem: Host-associated > Plants > Roots >...
CCGTCGCCGTTGAGAAGCTGCGCTAGGGAGGTACCGCGGCCCCTCACCCTCCCGGCCGTGCCAGGGATCGTGCAATGTCGACGATGTCATCACGCAAGGCGGTCGGGTCTTCCTTGTTCCAGGCAACGCCAAGCCCGATCCGGAAATCGATGCCCCGCACCGCCTTCAGTTCGAGGATCCGGTTCGGCAGACCCTCGGCCCATTCCGGCGCAAAGCCGATGCCAAGGCCGGCCGAGACCAGCGACACCAGCGAATAGGGGGCGGTTTCGGCTGAGGGCGAAATGACACCCCTCATGAGCGATTTAGGTTTTCGCCCCCTCCCGCAAACGCCTCCTATTATGCCGATCCTGAATTTGCCGGATCGTTCATTGCGCCAAAGAACTAACGAGACGACATTACCAATGTGAATCGATCCATCAGGATCGATTCACAAATGGCGGTGGACGCTGGCAGTCGATATTTTCGATTCTGCCGGCATGGGCATGCAGCCCTATCACCTTACGTCGAACGCATCTATGCATCGAAGAAGATGGCGCGATACTATGCATTATCGCTCGAGCCGACACTATTGGCGGGACGTCCCTGATCCGCAGCTGGGGCTGCATTGGCAGCCGCCGTCAGCGGATGGCGTATGTGTTTGAAACGGAGCCGGAAGCCGTGGATCTGTTCCTGGAAATTCTGCGTATCAAGCGCGGCAGAGGCTATCGATCAAGGACCTGATCGGCGACAAGGTTGCATTTGACGATGGTCGATCTCGATCAGTGGCAGCCGCGCGATCAACGTTCCATAGAGCCAATAACCGCTCCAGCGTCGATCCAAATCTCTGACGGTGCGAGGCACTCCTCGCAGATCCCGCAGCCGTCATCGTGCATGAACGAGCGAGGGCGCCCGCAACAGAGACAGGTACCCGCGCCATGACCCAAGCACTCGTCGCGTTTGGGAGGAAGGATTTCGATTTCGTGGCTGGCACTGAGTTTTGTCGTCAGATCGTCGTCCATCTCGGGGCTCCAAATCGAGGTTGCATTTGAGATAGTGAGCCTCCTGCGCCCGGACAAGAAGGGCGGTCTAAGCAGCACCTTGGAATGTCCGCCACATGTCGACATCGGCTTGCATCGGATGGCTTTTCGTTACCAGCCTGTCCGTCATTCTGCGAGCTCAACGCCGACCTCGGATCTGAAGTGCCGCCCGAAATGACGTAGAGCAGCTGGCTGCCTTTCCATTCGTCGAGCAAACGCCTTTTTTGGAGCGGCTAGGTCGGTAAGGCTGCCCTAAGCCTGAAAGCTACAGCCGTGGTGCCGCGATGAAGCTTGGTCCGGCTTGGAACGCGAGCGATATGTCCGGCCGGACTTGAAGTAGACCGATGAGGTGCAGCCTGAAAGTCAGCGTTCTTCGCTAATTTTCTTGGCCCTCATCGACAAGGTTGCAATGCCGCTTGAGGTTCAAAGCTGAAACAACTGCGTAGCGGCTCCCACTTGCTGCCCATGAAGTAGCGCTGAAATGCGATCGCGATATTCAATCTTGCGTCAAATCACCAACTTCACCGAAGGCAGCGAGCAGTCTTGGCGAACTCATATCACCCGTTTCGCTGTCGACCATCACGGAGTAGGCTCCCACACCGATTGATCTGGCCGACATTGCGGAAGCGATCTTTTCTGCAGATATCCCGTTCGAAGCCTGTCGCATCTCTCCCGGGACCAAGCCAGCTCGGTTGCGCTTGAAAGGAACCACGATAAATTTCTCGGCCAACGACATTGTTGATCCCTTGTTGCCCCAAACTATTGGAATGAACTGAGCGCTTCGATTTGATCGTCCAGTTCACGCACGCGTTCCAAATATCGTGGCCGAAGCGGATGATCCTCTGAAAGGCTTTCGAGTTTTGACAGCGCAAGCTGACGCTGATCTCTGAGGAGCTTCAACCGACTCATGGGGGCCTCGACGTTGTTATTGCCAATCCATAGCCCAAAATCGCCGGGAACGCCAATTATGTTCTTTGTATGTTCCCAATTTCCTAGTATGCGCAGGATGGAACCGCCGACGGAGTCACGGTTTGGGCGTGACGGGTGGGAAGGGAGCATGAGGGATGGGGCCTTGGGGCATCCTTTGTCCTGGCCCGCCTCGATGCGGCAAGGGACAGGCAAACGCCAAACATCGGCGGGCCGGCTCACAACCTTGCAAAACCAAAGGGCGTTGCGCCGCCTCTCTGGGCGCGCGTTCGCTTGCCTGCTTATGCTTCCAGCGCGGCCATCCTTTCGCCGAGCAGCCAAAGGGCCTTGTTGAGCTTGATATCCTGATCGATGCCGTTCACGGCGCGGGACTTCACACGACGCGACCTGCCGAGATCATCGCGGCCAACACCTCACAACCCGCCTTTGATGCGGTCCGGAACAGGCCTCAATGTCGGTGCGCAGCACCCAACTGGACAAGCGATCGTTATCGGAATCGGGGGAGACGGCCGGAGGCTGGCTCCGTGCCAGCGGCGTAGAGCGCGGCCGCCCAGATCGGGCGGTGGCTTGGGCGCGCCTATATCAACCTTTCCGATCAGTCGGAAAGGTTCGCTTATTGAAGCGCCTCCGCGATTGATTTGCATTCACCGGACGTGAGCAGCCTGCCGTCGGCATTCTCATGGCGACGACGCGGCAGGAAATGTTTGGCTCGACCACCTATGTGCACTTCATAGCGACGACGGCGACGGCTAAGCTCAGGTTTCCCAGTGAGCAAGATGTGCGGAAATGCAATCAAACTCGAATATAGTCAGGGAATTCTGCGCTTATGACGTCTATTATGGAAAGGGTACCCGACAAATGCTTCTTTAATGCTGCCGCCGCCACCTCGGGCTTGCCGGACGCTATACCCTCAACGATTGCTTCGTGGTCGGCGATTACCATTTGCATCTTTCCAGGCATCGGTAAGTTCAAGCGGCGCAATCGATCGAGGTGAACGCTCTGGCGTCGAACATTTGCCCAGAGCTGCAGGATGCCGCTCCTTTCATAGAGTTTTCGATGAAACTCGCGGTCGATGCCGTCAAACGTGTCGTAGGTTTCAGGAGTTGCAACCGTTTTCTGCTTAGCAAGGATTTCTCCAAGCTCGGCTGCAGTCTTGGCGGGGGCCACCTCCGTTAGCCTTCGCACCGCTTCGAGTTCGATCGACAACCGCAGGAACTGCGCTTGCCTGGCATGATCGATGTCGATCTTGGCGACGACGGTCGCATATTGCGGATAGACGTCGACTATGCCCTCTTCCTGCAGCCGCATCAATGCGTCGCGTACCGGCGTCTGGCTGACCCCGAACTCCAGCTGCAGCGATGCCCGCGACAAGACTGTTCCCGGTACCAGCTCCACCTTGAGGATCCGCTCCCGCAGGATTTCATGCACCTGCAGCGCTACCTGCCGCGAGCGATCCAGCTGCCCGCCCCTGATCATTCCACTCATGCCGTTATCCATCCACGTGCTTGCCAGCGCACTAAAACACAAAACCGGGGTTGATGCACTGATGTTTTAGTGCTTCACTGCGTTATTCGCTTTTGACATGAGGCGGAAACCGGGCCGGCAGGCCCATCCTTGGGAGGAAAACCATGCGACTGTTGATCGGCGGCATGACCGCAATTGCTATGGCTCTAGGCTTGGTCTGTCCGAGCCAGGCACAGGACAAGACGAATATCTCCATCACCCGGCAGCCCGGCATTCTCTATCTCGCCAGCCATGTGATGGAGACGCAGAAACTCATCGAAAAGCAGGCCGCAAAAGAAGGCGTCGAGGGCGTCACCGTCGAATGGCGGACCTTCAGCGGCGGCGGTGCCCAGACCGACGCCCTGCTTGCCGGAAACGTCGATGTCGTCAACACCGGCACCGGTAACCTTTTGCTTCTATGGGATCGCACCCGCGGCAAGGTGAAAGGCATCATCACCAGTTCCGCGCAGCCGGTCATCATGGTCTCCAACGACCCGCGCATCAAATCGCTGAAGGATATCCAGCCCACCGACAAGATCGCCGTGCCGACCGTCGGCGTCTCCACCCAGGCGATCCTGTTGCAGATGGCAGCGGCAAAACTCTATGGCGAGGACCAGGTCAGGAAATTCGATCCGAACACCGTGCAGCTCGGCCATCCCGATGCAGTGGCAGCCATCGCCAACGCGAGCCATGAGGTGAAGAACCACTTCTCCGCTCCACCGTTCCAATATGTCGAACTGAAGCAGCAGGGCGTGCATAAGGTCACGGATTCGCGCGAAATCCTCGGCGGCGCCCTGACCCAGGCCACCTTCTTTACCACCACGGCCTTCGCAGAAGCCAATCCGAAACTGGTCAAGGCACTGCGCACCGCGACAGAAGAAGCCGTCGCCTTCATCAAGAAAGATCCGAAGGCAGCGCTCGAAGCCTATAAGTCCGTTTCCGGCGACAAGACCAGCCTCGAGGATCTTCTCGCCATGCTGAAGGAACCCGGCATGGACGAATGGCGCACCGACCCACAAGGCACGATGAAGTTTGCCGCACATCTCAACAAGATCGGCACCCTGAAAACCATGCCAAAGGCCTGGACCGACTATTACCTGCCCGATAGCGCCTATCTGAACGGCAACTGACGGCCACGTCGTGACAGCTGCAGCGGCGACACCGCCGCTGCTTTTTCCAGGGAGTGAATTCCATGATCCAGGCCAATATCGCCGCCGCCCGGCGCACCGCGCCGTCGCCAGAGAAAGCGCCGCTTCTGTCCGTCGACCACGTGACGCTGCGCTACAAGACACCGAACCTTCTCGTTACCGCCACCGAGGACGTCAGTTTTACCGTCCGTGAATCCGACCGGTTCGTGCTGCTCGGCCCTTCCGGCTGCGGCAAGTCCACGCTGCTGAAGGCCGTCGGCGGCTACATGGCGCCATCCGCCGGCACGATCCACATCAACGGCCGGCAGGTGAAGTGTCCCGGGCCTGACCGCATGATGGTGTTCCAGGAATTCGACCAGCTGATGCCGTGGAAGACCGTCTTGGAAAACGTCATGTTCCCGCTTCTGGTGGCCCGCAAGCTTCCAAAAGCCGAAGCGGAAGCTCTGGCCCGCCAGTATATCGACAAGGTGAAGCTCACCCGCGCCGTCGACAGCTATCCGCACACCCTGTCGGGCGGCATGAAACAACGCGTGGCGATCGCCCGCGGCATGGCCATGCAGCCGGATATCCTGCTGATGGATGAACCGTTTGCAGCACTTGACGCCCTCACTCGCCGGCAGATGCAGGACGAGCTGCTGCAGCTGTGGGAAGACACAAAGTTCACCGTCATCTTCGTCACCCACTCGATCGCGGAGGCGATCAAGATCTCCAACCGCATCCTGCTGCTCTCGCCGCACCCAGGACGGGTGAAGGCAGAGGTCGTCGATGTCGACAAGGTCAGCCGCGAGGACGGCAGCGCCGCGGCGCTCGAACGCGACATCCACAATCTTTTGTTCTCCCACGAGCCCGGTCACAAGGAATAGAGCCATGCTATCCGCAAACATCATCCTCGCGGCCGACGTCGAGGCCAACAAACCCTATGACAACGTCAAACCGGTGGAACAGAAGCTCAGCACTTTCGAAACGCTGTGGGGCATCGGGGCACTTCGCAAGACGCTGCTGATCCTGACGCTCGCGATTATCTGGCAGGTGTACGCCTCCTATCTCGACAACCCGCTGCTGTTCCCAACGCTGAGCGACACGATCCTCACACTGGTCGACCGTTTTGCAGACGGCACGCTGCCGGCCCGCATCTGGACGACGCTGCAGATCCTCTTCATGGGCTATGCCCTCGGCACCGTGCTTGCGGCAATTCTGACCGTTCTCGCCATCAACACCCGCATCGGCACCGACTTCCTCGAAACCATGACGGCGATGTTCAACCCGCTACCGGCCATCTCTTTGCTGCCGCTGGCTCTGATCTGGTTCGGTCTCGGCGCTTCCAGCCTCGTCTTCGTACTTGTGCATTCGGTGCTCTGGGCCGTCGCGCTCAACACCCATTCCGGCTTCCTCGGCGTGTCGCGGACATTACGCATGGTCGGCGCCAATTACGGCCTCACCGGCATTTCCTATGTGCTGCGCATCCTCGTGCCGGCCGCCTTCCCCTCCATCCTTACCGGCCTCAAGATCGGCTGGGCCTTTGCCTGGCGCACGCTGATCGCTGCAGAGCTGGTCTTCGGCGTCTCGTCGGGACAGGGCGGCCTCGGTTGGTTCATCTTCGAAAACCGCAACCTACTCGACATTCCAGCGGTGTTCGCAGGCCTGCTCACCGTCATCATCATCGGCCTGATCGTCGAGAACGTCGTCTTCCAGACGATCGAACGTCACACCATCCAGAAGTGGGGCATGAAGGAATAGCCCCGGCCATTCCTGTCTCCCACCATTAGGTCACATGCCATGCCAAACAGAAAGAACCCCGAAACGCTGAGAAGCGCCCGCTGGTTCGCGCCCGACGACCTGCGCTCCTTCGGTCACCGCTCGCGCATGATGCAGCTCGGTTATGCGGAAGAAGACTTTCGCGACAAGCCGATCATCGGCATCCTCGACACCTGGTCGGAACTCAACACCTGCCATTCCCACTTCAAGGAACGGGTGCAGGACGTGAAGCGCGGCGTCAGCCAGGCCGGCGGTTTCCCCGTGCAGATGCCGTCGCTCTCGGTCGACGAAAGCTTTACCAAGCCAACCTCCATGCTCTACCGCAACATGCTGGCGATGGAGACGGAGGAACTGATCCGTTCGCATCCGCTCGACGGCGTCGTGCTCATGGGCGGCTGCGACAAGACTACGCCCGGTCTCGTGATGGGCGCGATCTCCGCCGGCGTGCCGATGATCTACCTGCCCGCCGGTCCGATGTTGCGGGGCAACTATGCCGGAAAGATCCTCGGCTCCGGTTCGGACGCCTGGAAATACTGGGATGAACGCCGCGCCGGCAATATCACCGATGAGGAATGGCTGGGTGTGCAGGGCGGAATCGCCCGTTCCGCCGGCACCTGCATGACGATGGGCACCGCCTCGACCATGACCGCGATCGCCGACGCCATGGGCCTGACACTGCCCGGCGCCTCTTCGATCCCGGCCGTAGACGCCAACCACCAGCGCATGTCGGCAAGCTGCGGGCGGCGGATCGTCAAAATGGTCTGGGAAGACCTGACACCGGACCAGATCGTCACCAGTGCTGCCTGCCGCAATGCCGCGATCGTCGCCATGGCCACCGGTTGTTCCACCAATGCCGTCGTGCATCTGATCGCCATGGCCCGCCGCGCCGGGATCGACCTGACCCTCGACGACCTCGATGCGCTCGGCCGCGTCACGCCTCTGATCGCCAATGTCCGCCCGTCCGGCAAGGACTATCTGATGGAGGACTTTTTCTACGCGGGCGGGCTGCGGGCGCTGATGAAGCAGCTCGGTGACCGGCTCGACCTGTCGGCTCTGACTGTCACCGGCAAGACCATGGGCGAGAACCTCGAAGGCGCGCAGGTCTATAACGACGATGTCATCCGACCGCTGTCCAACCCGGTTTATCACCAGGGCTCGCTGGCTGTCCTGCGCGGCAACCTCTGCCCCAACGGCGCCGTCATAAAGCCCGCCGCCTGCGATCCGAAATACCATTCGCATCAAGGCCCAGCGATGGTGTTCGACAGTTACCCCGAGATGAAGAAGGCGATCGACGACGAAAACCTCGACGTCACGCCCGACCATGTCCTCGTGCTGCGCAACGCCGGCCCTCTGGGCGGACCGGGCTTTCCGGAATGGGGCATGCTCCCCATCCCGAAGGCCCTCATCAAAAAAGGCCACCGCGACATGCTGCGCATTTCCGATGCCCGCATGTCCGGCACATCTTATGGCGCCTGCGTGTTGCATGTGGCGCCGGAAAGTTATGTCGGCGGTCCTCTCGCCCTCCTCAAGAACGGGGATGTCGTCCGCCTCGACCTGCCTAATCGCAGCCTCGACATGCTGGTTAGCGCTGATGAACTCGCTCGCCGCAAAGCGGAATGGAAGGCGCCGGAACCACGCTTCCGGCGCGGTTACGGCTGGATGTTCTCGCGCCACGTAACGCAGGCCGATCAGGGCTGCGACTTCGATTTTCTGGAAACCGGTTTCGGTAAAAACGCCGGCGAACCGGATATCTATTGAGGAAGGAATAAACGATGACCGACTATGCGCTGAGCGACGCCACCCGCGCCAAATACAAGAAGATCTCGACTGCCTCGATCGCCACGGCGCTGTTCAAACGCGGCCTGCGCAACCAGTTCATCCAGGGTGTCGTGCCGGTCACCGCGAAGGCTGAAACCATGGTTGGCCAAGCTTTTACGCTGCGTTATATCGTGGCCCGCGAGGACCGCAACCCGATCACCGTTTTCCGAAACGCCGACCACCCGCAGCGCGTCGCGATCGAGACCTGCCCTGCCGGCCACGTGCTCGTCATGGACAGCCGTAAAGACGCCCGTGCAGCGACGGCCGGCTCCATTCTCATCACACGACTGGCGCTTCGCGGTGCCGCCGGCGTCGTCACCGATGGCGGATTTCGTGACGCCGCGGGCATCGGCGCGCTCGACATGCCGGCGTATTACGCAGGGCCGTCCGCACCGACCAACCTCACACTGCACGAGGCGATGGACATCAACGTGCCGATCTCCTGCGGCGATGTCGCGGTTTTTCCCGGCGACGTCATGGTCGGGGATCGTGACGGCGTCATGGTCATCCCCGCTCATCTCGCCGAAGAGCTAGCCGACGAATGCACCGCTATGGAGAGTTTCGAGGATTTTGTTCTCGAACAGGTGAATGCCGGCGAGGCGATCATCGGCCTCTATCCATGCACCAAAGACGAGTATCAGCAGCAATACGAGGCTTGGCGCAAGGAACGCAATCGCTAGTGGGAAACTGGGCGGATCTACCAAGATAAGATGAACCCGCGGACAGGCCTTGAACTCATTCAAAAGCTGCCGATCTGCCTGGATGCAGAATCCTCAAAGCACATAGCGGTGTTTCCCTGCCACGCCTTTCCGTGATGGCTCTGAAGGGATCGCCGCTGAAGCGCCTGCTCCGAAGCGGTCACCTTAGCTAGAAAGCTGCTAGGCCCGCGACTAGCTGCGGGGCGCGCTACGGTGTGTTGCGGCAAGCGGAACATGCTTCACGTCCCAGCGCCCCAAAGATGCGTGTCATTCTCAAAGGATTCAATCAGGAATTCTGTGAGGACCCGCACTTTTCTGGATGGATGCGGGCTGGGGGGCCGCACGACATAGACCCCTCCGACGGGTAGCGGATAGCGGGTCATGACCGGAACGAGAGCCCCTGAAGCGAGATAATCATGGGTGACGCAATCGGGGAGCCAGGCGATACCAAGCCCTTCAGCGGCCGCGCTCGCAAGCGCCATGCCGTTGTCGGTCCTGAAGCGGCCCTGCGGCTGCACGGTGATGATCTTCTCGCCATCCATGAAGCGCCAGGTCTCAGCACCGACCAGAGCGTGGTGTGATGGTATCTCTTCCGGCGTCTCCGGTGAGCCATGCAGTCTTATATAATCAGGACTCGCCACCAGCTTGCCATAGATTTGGCCGACGCGTTTTGCCATCAGGTTCGAGTCACGCAGGGCGCCGACACGGATTGCACAATCGAACCCGTCGACGATCAGGTCGGCGAACCGGTCGCTATAGTCGGCATGGATCTGAAGCTGCGGGTGGTGGCGCGCCATTTTGGCCAGAACCGGTGCGAAATGGACCGGACCCGATGTCAGCGGAACTGCAATCCGGAACCGTCCACGAAGGTCACCTTCCGGCAGGATCGCCTCGCGAGCAATGTCGATCTCCGCACAGACCTTTGCTGCATGATCCCGAAACAAGACCCCGGCTTCCGTCAGGCCGGCTCCACGTGTCGTTCGCGCAAGAAGCTGGGTTCCTAGCGCGCCCTCGACCCTGGTGAGGCCGCGGCTGACCATGGACTTCGAAAGCCCCAGTCGACGCGCGGCCGAAGTGATGCCTCCCGAATCGGCAACCTCGACGAACACCCGCAGATCTTCGATATCCATTTGGCATTCCTCCGTTGCGACACGGTTGACAGGCGCCCTATCGCGCCGCCCTGATGATTGGAGCGACCTCGGTGCCCAGAAGTTCGATCGAGCGCTTCATCGCTTCCGTTTCGAGCGAAGCGGTACTCATCTGGAAGGTTATGCGCGAAAGGCCGCCAAGCGTTTCGCTTGCCTGCAGCATCTTGGCTGCAACAGATCTTGGATCGCCGACCAGGAATGCACCATTGGGACCCGCCATGATCTCGAACTGCTGTCGCGTCGGAGGCGACCAGCCGCGCTCACGACCGATCGTCGTCGTCAGATGCGCCCATCCGGGAAAGAAGGCATCCTTTGCAGCAGTGTCGGTCTCGCCGACGAAACCCATTGCATGGACTCCCAACTTAAGTTTTTCGCGATCATGCCCGGCGCGCAGGCCACTTTCGCGATAGAGATCGACAAGTGGCCGGAAGCGCTCGAAGCTGCCGCCGATGATCGCCACCATCAAAGGAAGGCCGAGTGTGCCGGCGCGAGCGAAGGATTCCGGCGAACCGCCAACTCCGATCCAGACTGGAAGCTGCGACTGATGTGGACGCGGAAAGACGCCCTGCCCTTTGAGCGCCGGACGGAAGCGGCCTTCCCAGGTGATGTCGGTCGCCTCGCCAAGCTTGAGAAACAGGTCGAGCTTTTCGGCGAAGAGCTCGTCATAGTGACGCGTATCAAGGCCGAACAGCGGGTAGGCCTCAATGAAGGATCCCCGGCCGACCACCAGCTCCGCACGACCCTTGGAAATCAGGTCGAGCGTCGCGAATTCCTGGAAGACACGCACCGGATCGGCTGCGCTTAGAACCGTTACCGCGCTCGTCAACCGGATACGGGTAGTGCGGGCCGCGGCCGCGGCCAGAATGACGGCCGGGGCGGAGTCGAGAAACTCACCCCGATGATGCTCGCCGATACCGAAGACATCGAGCCCGACGCGATCAGCGACAACGACCTCCTCGATAAGCTCAGCCATGCGATCCGTCGGTGACGGGAGCTTTCCCGTTGCCGGATCAGGAAGGATGGCTGCAAAACTGTCGATACCGATTTCCATCTGAAATCCTTGCAGGTTTACCGGTTGGCTGGTGTGCTCGGCGCTATGTCGAACAGTGCCGAGCTAAGATACATCTAGGCGTTGTGGGCGCTAGGCGACGCCTCTTCAGGGTCGAACATCGAAGCGCCCCCAAGCGCGGCCGTGACTGGCACTTCGTCCTGAAGGACGTCCCAGTGCTTGGCGAGCTTGCCACCCTCGATCCGGAAGAGATCGACCACGACCTGGGGTCTTTCCGCCCAGCCGCGGATGCGGCCGTGTATCGCGACGAAATCGCCTTCGGCGACAATGAGGCCAGGTTCGTAGAAGACGTCCTGCGGTAGGCTTTCGACAATCGCCTTCAGGGCATCGCGACCCTGTGGGATGTTCGGGTTGTGTTGGACGTGGTCCACGACATAGAGCCTCTCCACCGCCGAAGCATCGCGGCGCTGAAACAGGGAGGTCATCGCCTCGAGCACAAGCGCCTTGTTGCGCTGCGGCCGATTGTCAAAATTCTGGTTTGCAGCCCGTGTCACGGTGATCGTTCCGGTCATGCGCAGGAACCGGCCGTCGGACAACGTGGCATGCGAATGGATCAGCCCGCGATCGTAGTCCTGCACGTTGGTGACCGTCGCTCCGTCCTTTTCCTGCCAGCTGACGACGAAGATACTGTTACCGAGTGGCACGACATGGATATCGACAATTTCCGTGTGCCTAAGCGGTCCCTCTTTGATCTCGAATTTCAGCTGCGACGTCGAGAGAAGCGTCAGGCCGACTCTGAAATCCGGATAGGACACATCCATCTCGAGCCCGACAGGGAAGTGCTTGATCGGCATCACAGTTATTCCTTCGAAAATGGTGATGATGGCGAGGCTCGACTTGGCAGCTTGCATTGGCATCAAGCCGAGAACTCGCCATCTCCTTCAGCCTTTACAGACCGGCCTTGCTGGCCGCCTGCACAGGGGTATTGAGAAGCTGCTGTTCCCAGAGATAGGCAATGCCGCTGCCACCGGAGTGCTCGATGATAACGTCCGTCAGTGCAGCCGCGGTCTCCTCACGAGCCCAATCGCGCTGCCACTCGGCAGCGATCGCGAGCCAGGTCATCATGTTGATGCCAGCCCCCATCATCCGCTGGATAGCCACCTGGTGCGCTTCTACCGAGGTTCCACCCGATGCGTCGGTAATCACTGTAACGTCCCAGCCCTCGCCAGCGGCCTGGATGGCCGGCATCGCCACGCAGACTTCGGTCCACAGGCCAGCAATGATGAGCTGCTTGCGGCCAGTGGCCTTGACCACGTCCACCACTTTGGGATCCTGCCAGGTGTTGATGAATGTACGGTCGATCACCTCTTGTCCCGGGAAAACATCGGTGAGGTGCTTGAACAGCAGACCACCCCGGCCGGCGATCACACTCGTCAGGATCGTAGGAACGTTGAAAACCTTTGCCGCCTTCGCAAGCGCCGTGGTGTTGTTCACGACCGCCTGAGGATCGTGGCTGTTCACGTTTGCGAGCTGATAAGGCTGATGGTCGATCATGACGAGGACGGAGTCTTCGGGACGAAGAAGTGAGTTAAGGCCGTTACGAAAGGTCATACTTACATCCTATGTTGGCGGTTGATTGAGACACACTGCAGGAGGGGCGAACGCCCTCCGAAGCGCCGTCTGCGAAAGGACCTTGTCATTCCCGATTTCGATGCGGTAGTCATCGTTTGTGCCGAACAGTGTCGCGGAATGGGGAACGCAGGATGGACATCGAAGATCGGCGGACGTTTGTGGAGGTTGCGGATGCCGGCGGAGTGACGTCTGCTGCGCTCCGGCTGGGTGTCTCCAAATCAATGGTCAGCCGACGGCTCTTAAGGCTTGAGGCTGAGCTTGGCGTCCAGTTGCTTGCAAGGTCGACACGCGGGGCGTCCTTGACGGAAGCGGGGCCACTTTCCAGACGGTTGGTGGAGTTAGGGTGGCGATAGCCGGACTCCCTGTAGAAGGTGACGGCTTCAAGCAGATCCGGATCCGTAGCGCCCGCCGCCTCTGCCTCTTTCAGGCTGTCCAGGATCCAGGGATTCCTGCGGCGATTGCCGCGGGCTTCTGCGGTGCGTTGCTTTCCGACATTCACCAAAGTTTGGCGAACGTCCGGAAGCATGCTCCGGAATGCCCGGCCAATGTCATTCGCGACCACCTTTGCGACTGCCTTGAAGCGGTATTCCGTCAGCGCTGCGTTGATCGCATAGCCACCGCCGGCGCAAATTCCGAGAAGCCCAATGCGCTCTTCCTCCACATAAGGAAGCGTTGTCAGGAAATCGACCGCGCAACGAATGTCTTCGATCCGGGCGGCCGGATCTTCGAGGTCTCGCGGCTCGCCGCCGCTCTCGCCCTGGCGCCCTATTTCGACGCTGCCACTGCGCTTAGCGGCTCGGGAACCGGCCGGACATGCAGGCGGTCTCGGCCGGACATGGCATCTCCCTGCACCTGCTCGGAGAGACGCTCTTCGTCCCGCCGACGCACATCCTCTGCCGCCTCCTCCACGTCAAGCTCGGCATAGCCCAATGCTCGTAGGCCCTCGGTTCCCATTAGATAGGCGGATTCAACCGTCTCGCGGATCTGATAGTCCACACCGGCGCGGATCAGGTCCACGGCATGGCCGCGATCATAGCTGCGCACGAGGATCTTCGCCTGCGGAAACTCATGCTGCGCCAATTCGACAATCTGAATCGCGGCCTTCGGATCATTGACGCAGATCATCAATGCTTCGGCAGAACCCGCACCGGAATGGTGCAGCGTATCGAGCCTGGTGCCGTCGCCGAAAAACACATTGAAACCGAAGCGCCCCGCTTCACGGATACGGTCGGGGTTCATGTCGATGACGGAAAGGTTCACCCCTTTCGACAAAAGCAGTTGCGAGGCAATCTGGCCGAAACGGCCGAAGCCGATGATGAGCACCCTTGCGCTTAGATCCCGTGCCGCCTCTACACCCTCCATCGACGCTTCGCTGCGCAGCAGCCGGTCCGCGGCGATCATCAGCAGCGGCGTCAGCGCCATGGAGAAGATGACAACGGTGGTGAACAGCGCATTTTCGCGCGCGTCGATCACCCCGCCGGCGGTCGCCGCAGCATAGAGCACGAAGGCGAACTCGCCGCCCTGCAGGAACATCGAGGTACGGTGCAGGGCCTGGTGGCTGGAGCCGCCGAACAGGCGGGCAACCGCATAGACAACGGCGCCCTTGGCGATGGTGAAGGCGACCAGCATGGCAAGCAGAAGCTCCCATTCGGCTGCCACCACGGCAAGGTCCAGCGACATGCCGACAGCCATGAAGAACAGGCCCATCAGCAGGCCGCGAAACGGCTCGATATCACTTTCGATCTGGTGCCTGTAGCTCGAACTCGACAGCATCACACCTGCGAGGAAGGCACCCATGGCCATGGAAAGCCCGGCGCCGGCCATCAGCAAGGCTGCCCCCAGCACCACCAGCAGCGCGCCCGCCGTCATCACCTCGCGGGTCCTTGCCCGCGCCAGGAGGGCGAAGAACGGGTTCAGCCCCCATTTCGATACGCCGAGAAGAACGAGCAGCGCGCCGAGCGCCGATAGAACATCCATCCATCCCGACTGCCCCTGCGACAGCGGCGAAAGGAAGGCGACGACCGCCAGAAGCGGCACGATCATCAGGTCTTCGAAAAGCAGGATGGACACGGATTTCTGTCCCTCACGGCTCGAAATCTCGCCTCCTTCCTGCAGGGCGGACATGATGACGGCCGTCGAGGAAAGAACGAAACCCGCGCCGGCGATGAAGCCCACCGGGGCAGGCAGGCCAAAGAACAGCATGCCCGTCAGTGATAGCGCAGCAATCGCCGCCGCGACCTGCACGAGACCGAGCCCGAAAATCTGGCCGCGCATGGCCCAAAGCTTATAGGGCCGCAGTTCCAGTCCGATGACGAATAGGAACATCACAACGCCGAGTTCGGAGAAATGCAATATCGACGCAGCATCGGTGAACAGCCCGACAACCGACGGCCCGACCAGCACGCCGGCTGCGAAATATCCGAGAACCGAGCCAAGGCCAAGTCGTCGAAACAAGGGTACCGCGACCACGGCCGCTCCCATCAGGACGATCGCCGGCCCTATCGTCTGTCCCAAGCTCGCTTCAGCCATTCACTCACATCCCCGGTCCCTCGTTTTGAAGCGGCTACTGCATAATTCCTCAAATCGGAATCGATTTGAGGATGAAATTATGCAGCAATTCAAAGTGCTACAGCGTCCTTTGCGCGTCTGAAAAGACGCGCGGCGCTGTAGCAACAGGCTTTGCCTGCCGATCTACTTCTCACCGAGTTTGGTAGCGTTGCGGAGCGGGCTCGAATAGTCATCGCATCGGCAAAACTCTGTCGCGGAACGAGGAACGCGAGCTCTCCGGCTGATACACTATTCACAAAGCGAGGGTTGCCTGACTTCCGCCGGGCAACCAACAGCCATTACCAAACACTACGCAAGCGCGCCGCCGTCCACCGTAAGAATGGTGCCGGTGATTTGCCGGGCGGCCGGCGTTGCGAGGAAAGCGACTGCCGCCGCGACATCCTCCGGCTGGTTAAAGCGGCCAAGGGCGCTGAGACCACGCTGATAGTCGGCGAATTCCCCCGTCTCGGGGTTCGCGTCAGTGTTTGTCGATCCAGGCTGGACGAGATTAACCGTTATATCTCGGGCGCCCAGTTCGCGGGCGAGGCCACGGTTGAATGCCTGGAGCGCGCCTTTGGTCATATAGTAGACCGTACCGGGCACGCCGGCTATGCGATCGGCGCCCGCCGATCCGATGGTAATGATGCGCCCGCCTTCCTTGAGGTGGGGGATGGCAGCCTTTGCAGTCAGAACAGGCCCACGCACGTTAACGGCAAGCAGCGCGTCGATGTCCTCGATCGTGAAATCTGCAATGTTGTTGTATCGCGCGATCGCCGCATTGTTGACGAGAATGTCGAGACCGCCCAGTGTGCGGACAGTTTCGTCCACTGACCGCTGGATGGCCGAAGGATCCGCGCTGTCGGCCTGTATCGCGATTGCCTTGCCCCCATTCCCTTCGATAGTCCGGACAAGTCGTTCCGCGTTGTCGGCGGATCGCTCGTACGTTATCGCAACGTTGGCACCTTTCTCCGACAGAGCAATCGCGATCGCGGCCCCGATGCCACGCGATCCACCAGTGACGAGCGCATTCTTTCCAGCTAATTCCTGCATAGTCGAACTTTTCCTATTCCTGTGGCCTTGACGCCGATTTGGAGGCTCATTCCTCGCTACGGGCTGCTCCGGCACGCTTTTTGTTGAGCCTCAAAATAAGCAGTTGCGACGCAGGCAACATTCCTGATCTTCCCAGACACTTGCCTGATCCTACCAAATCACTACATGCTGACGTGATGTTCGACCCTATGAAGCCATCGACACTTCTGCTGAACGCCGTTGCTCCGTTTGTTTCGGTGCATGCGGGTACAGTCGGCGTTCCCACCCCCGTTCCGCGCTTGACGATTTGGACAAGCACAAGGGCCACGTCGCCCACTCCGGCGGTGTTCGAACCCATGTTCTATGCGGTGTTGCGCGGAACCAAAGTCTTGATCATGGGCGCCAATCGGTTCGAATTGGTCGCAGGCGCTTGCGCGGTATCGTCCTTTGGCCTGCCCTACAGCCACCAATTGACCGGCGCCAAGCCTAATTTCCCCTATGTCGGCATCAGCCTTCATCTTGATGCCGATATTTTGAAGCGCGTCATGCTCGATATCCCCAAGCGTGAGGACCGCTGGACATGCGCAGTCGCCGCCGGCGGTCTGGACGGACCCGTCGGCGACGCATTTGCTCGCCTCGTCGGGCTGCTGAACGCGCCCGACGATATCGGTGCGCTGGCACCACACTACGAGTTTGAGCTTTATTATCGGCTGCTTCAGAGCTCGATGGGCGACACGCTCCGACAGGTCAGCCAGAGAAACGGCCGCTTTCAACAACTCAAGTCGGCGGCCGATTGGCTCGCCTCCAATCATAGCGAGCCTGTCAATATTCCTGAGCTGGCGGCGTCTTCTCACATGAGCGTTACAAGCTTTCACAGGCATTTCAAGGAAGTCACCGGGTTCAGCCCACTTGCGTTTCAACGCCATATCCGCTTGCTTGAGGCGCGGAAGCTCCTTGCCGGCGGGAGCACCAATGTGTCGCGCGTGGCGTATGAGGTGGGTTATAAAAGCCCGTCGCAGTTCAGCCGCGAGTACAAGAGCATGTTCGGCAGCGCGCCAGTGGCTGATCTGCAGCTGTGAACCCAGTCGTTTTCTGCTGACGGAAGAAAAAAGTCGATGGCTTCGGCGGGGACTAGAGGACATTCCCCTCCCGCGCCAGACAGTGCATCGGCGTCCAAGCTGATCGTCTCGTTGCTCACATTCGGCGACCCTCACCTCACCCAGCGAGCGACAGCTGTGCTAACAGTAGTACACGCCCACTGCGCAGCGCCGCACGGTTCGCCGCGCCACTCCGGCGAAGCTGACGGGTGTCAGCGGACGTCCGACTCTCGCCTCGGCGGTCGTAACGAAGCTGGGTACGGGTATCGAAAGCTCGGATCCGATCGCCTGTCCGAGCAGTACGAACGTCCCTGCCAGAATGACGGTTTTCAGTTTCCTTGTAGTGTTCATTTTGCAGCTCCTGCGGCAAGGTGATCCGGAAGCTCGTCGATGTCCTTGAGCTCTTTCAGATCGACCAGTTTGGCGTTGGTAGAATTCTTGAAGCCGAAGTCGTCAGCAACGACGTCCGTCCCGGTTTTCCAATCGCTGATCTGGATGCTGTACTGGGGGGCCTGGTCGACGTGATTGGCGGTGATGACATATCGGCAGGGATAAGGATGCGCGCCCTGCGCGATCCATATCTGCCAGTCGACGTCCTTGGTGCGGAACGCGAGATGGTCGCACTCCGTGCCCCCGATCACGCCGCTTCCGAGATCCTTCACGTCCACGACGTCGCGCATCAGCTCACCATAGACGTCCGGCAGGAGGAGGTCTGCGCCAGGAAACGGCCGATGCAGCTTGTCCCTCATCTCGTCGACGAGCTTGTCGATCGTGCCTGGTACCTCGATCTGCGCGTAGAGGTTGGCGTCCTTTCCAAGAAACGTCAGGGTCTTGCCGTCGTAGCTCAGCTCGACATTGGCAAACCCGCCTGTCCGCGTCGCACGGATCTTGTCGGGCCGACCTATCTCCATCATGCCGGAACTCGCAAAGAGCAGTTTCTGATGTTTCTTGGTGACGACCTCGAGATTGGTGTCGTATTGGAATGAAATGGCCTTCTGATCGGCCAGGTAGTCGGACATCCCCTTGAGAAGGCCCTTCGCATCCTTCTCATCCGCCCACGCACTACACGCTGCGCCTGCTGCAATTATCAGTACGATCGCCATCCCAGGAGCGGAAGCGATGGACCGTGATTCCTTTCGAGATGTCATCTTCATTGTACCAGTCCTCCCTTTGGGTCTGAAACATTCCACTCTTTGGAGAGCGGACTGCGGGCAACCGCCGTATCGCCGCCCATGAAGCCATAGAAGTAGTCGAAGCCCATCCCGGACGGCCATTGATCGAAGGGACCAGCGGCGCTGTACTGGAAGGCTGGCGTGTTATGGTTCTTGCCGAACCACGAGGTGGCGTAGCCGTTCTGCTTGAGAATGTTTCCGATTGCAGCGGCCAATAAGGCTTGGAGCTCCTGGCATCGAGGCCTATCTGACCGCCAAAGATGGGCGGTGGATTGGGGAGAAACCGTCCATCGGTGGTCGTCGTGGCGCTCGGAGACCCGGGTTCGGTCACCTCCTGGGCTCTCGTCCAGTCCAAGGTCACGGCTGACAAACTCAATGTGGCAAGAAATAGTGTCCCAATCCTCAACATCGCTACACCCTCCGTCGCTTGCTTGCGTCATGGCCACCGCGTCGGCTCGGATCCCAGTTCTAAGGACAACGCGTCAGGAGAGATTTCTCGCTTCTCGCGCACATTTTAATGATGGAGACAGGGCGTACCGGTCGGATCGAGCAGGCTGAAAGGCCGTCGCTCACCGGCATGATAGAACAACGTGCCGCTGACGGAGAGTAACATACAGTAGGCTACACGACGGGACGGAGGTCGGGTTGGCCCGGCGGCGATATACCCGAAGGGCGGTGCGCCATTGTGAAGCTGATTTCTATTTCGGAAACGGAAATGTCGTCGCGCCACGGAAGCCGATTCCATCCGAACCATTGCCGAGCACAGCCGCCAGTCTCGACGCCATCAGGGTTGGTGGGCTCGTCTCTGCTCGCGTTTCGGCAGAGTTTAGCAGAACCCAATGCACAGGATGCCTCCCAAAATGGTAAGTCCGTTTTGGAGGAGACGCTCCAATTCTGGTCGAGACGGTGACTTCATCTCCGACATGGTTGCCACACGAGCGCGGGAAAGAAGTAAGACATCATAACAACCACCGTGTCTCCTTCGTCGATCTCGGGACGCGAACTGCTGTGGGCCACCTCATTTGGGGCGCCGCTGGAATGGTATGATGGCAGCTTTATCGAGTGCTGCCTCGATCTCGATCCGAAGGTTCTCGACGAGTTCGACCGACTCGGCGCACCGCTCATCCCGTTTCGGGTTTGACGAATTCGCCCAATCGCGCCGCAGCTCATCCGCGGCCGCGAAGTCGTAACACAGCTCTCGAAAGTCCTCGTCGCGTGCGGCAAGATCGTCGATCGACGTCGCACGGGTGGGAAAGCATGATTTCGCGAAACCTGTGTCGTATCCCATGACGGCTCCTTCCGCTCGTCGCGCCGGCGACGATGAACTGCAGCATCAAGATAGGATATTATGGCGCAAGCGACTGTGACTGGATCGTATGTTACAGTAACAGACCTCACTGGCTCGCGGAGACCTATGCTCCGCTTCAGCCCGGTGACTTGCAGATCGTGGAGCTTCTTCGCCAGTTGAGAATGACGGACGGGCGCAATGGCGACGCCTCGAGGGCGCTCATCCGTAAGGAGGATGGACGCGGATCATTTGGTAGGGTAGCTTGCGTTAGTAATCGGTCATAAAAGTTCTGGCAGTGAATTGGGGACACGCCATGCAGACTTTGGGACCAGATAGGCGCGATCCGCCTCCATGCTCTCGGCCCGCGCCTTGCCTGGAAGAGATTCGCGCTCAACTCCAGAGTATCCTGACCAGCACCGAGTTTCCTGGGTCGGGCAGGAGCCGCATTTTTCTGAGCTACGTCGTCGAAGAGACTCTTGCGGGCCGCGGCAATCGCATCAAGGGATACTCTCTGGCTCTCGAAGTATTCAAGCGCGACGAAGGATTCACACAGGACGACCCCGTGGTACGGATCGAGGCGGGACGCCTGCGTCGCTCTCTTGAACGCTACTACTTAACGGCAGGACAATATGATCCGATCCGGATCGACATCCCCAAAGGCGGATATGTTCCGACGTTCCAATGGACAGACGTGACCAAACCGGCAACGAGCGAGGGAACGAACCCGCGCGAGCTGGATACGGCCGGCCAACCGCCGCCGGGAATCCCGGCGCTGCGTCGCTGGAGCCTACGACCTGTTGCAGGCGTCTCCGCACTCTTGATCTCGATCGGTCTCGCAATTGCGATCTGGACAGTCGGACGGCCCCAAGCGGATCCCCCACCCGGTAAGGTGCCAGCACTGCCAGATGGCCCGACGTTGGTCATCGCTCCGTTCGCCAACCTCGGGGAAGGTCCGAACGCGGAACTCTACACGTTAGGCCTGACCGAAGAGCTGCTCACTGCGCTGCCCCGCTTTCGGGAGATCAAAGTGTTCGGCCGCGAGACGTCGAAATCTCTGGCTCCCGAAGTGGGGGCTACTAAGGTCCGTGGCGAACTCGGCGCACGATATCTTCTTGCCGGGGGCGTCCGGGTTTCCGACAACAGGGTGCGCGTCACGGCCCGCCTTCTCGACACTGCCAGCGGCGCGATCCTCTGGTCTCAGACCTATGACGACGATCTGCGCACCCGCCAGCTCTTCGTCATCCAGTCCGACGTCGCAAACAAGGTGGCGACGGCGGTGGCGCAACCCTATGGTATCATTGCGCAGGCGGACGCCGCCAACCCTCCCCCCGACGACCTCGGCGCATATGCCTGTACGCTCAGCTACTACGCCTACAGGGCCGAGCTAAGTGTCGAGCGACATGCCGACGTTCGAGACTGTCTCGAAACCGCAGTAGCACGCTACCCCGCCTTCGCAACCGCCTGGGCGATGCTTTCGACCACCTATCTCGATGAGGACCGGTTCAAATTCAACCGCAAAGCAGACGCGTCCGCCCCCATAGAGCGCAGCCTGATCGCCGCCCGCCGTGCAGTCCAACTCGATCCTGGCAGCACGCGCGCGCTGCAAGCACTGATGACCGCGCTCTTTTTCAACAAGAAGCTGCACGAAGCGTTGCAGGTCGGCGAGCAGGCGCTCGCAACTAATCCAAACGATACGGAACTCCTGGCTGAATTCGGCACAAGACTGGCAATGGGCGGGGAGTGGCAACGGGGCGCAGATCTCCTGGATCGCGCTCTCGTGCTCAACCCCGGCGGCGCCGGCTACTACCACGGCACCCGCGCGTTTGCAGCGTTCATGCTCTACGACGAGAAGACGGCAGTCGCCGAAATCGAGGAGGCGGATCTGCAGAAGTTCCCCCTCTTCCACGTCGTCGCGGCGGTGGTCTATGCGGACGCTGGAATGATGGAAGACGCGCGTCGTGAAGGCGAACAATTCACTCGGATGCGCCCGGACTTCATGCCCAACATCGTGGCGGAACTGAACGCTCGCAACTTCCAGCCGAGGGACCAGGCTCACCTGATCGCCGCCGCTCGGAAGGCAGGACTGACTGTATCGGATGAAGCACAGGCCGCCATTACGCTTGCGATGGAAGCCGCCGGCCAGCGACCGCATTAGGGTGACACAGCGTTCCGCGTGTCGGTCCAGCTAACACTACGCACCCGTCCGTCACGGAGTATGGTACCCCGGAGCCTACCTCGTCGCAGCGCAGCCTTTGCGGCTGCGCCGGATGAACCGAATTACAACCCGTGCGCGCAGTGTGGCCACTATCCTTATTCCGCCCCGCTACTAGGTCATTCTGCCGTGGGGATAGAGCTGCCACCCTCTTCAAGTCCCTCCGATTACGAGGCCTATCCACAAGATCGAAGCAACCCGCCCTAAATCGTCCAAACCCGTGGGGCGCTGCCGCCTATCGGTGCATTCTGGTCCGTCATCCTCTATGACGCCGAGGCGTCCCTGCGACATCAATTGTTTCGTGGTCAGCAGTTGGATAGGGCTGAGCTCCCATCCCTTTCTCCAAAACCAGGATCCGTGCCGCTGTCCTGGCGGCAGAAGGAGGATCGCGTGATTCCCCTTCTGCTTTGCCTTACGCCAAGCTGATCGAAAGAGCATCAAATCTGACGTTTTCTGGCAACACGCCGCCGTCAACTGTTTAAAATAGCGGCGTTGCAGGAACGAGAATCGAAAATTAAATTGACGGTTATGTCTCTTTGAGTTCAGATCACGCTAATTCGCGGAGAGGTTGAACATGGTCTGACTGCCAAGGGGACTTGCCGATGAAGCTGATGCCCACGTACGTTCGTCTCGCCTTGGCAGCAATGCTATCTGGATGTGGGGCAGTTGGAGCGAACGCACAGTCCAACGAGGATTTGGCGAAGAAGCCTTCCAATCAGATCACCTCGCTGATCAGCGTGGCCTTTCAGTTCAGCTATGACCATGGCAGCGCCCGACAAATGGTCCAGACGGACTCGTCGTCCGGGTTGCGATGACCTTTCTATTTCCAAAGTGACATTGAACCGGGGGCGGTTCACGATAGGGGGATGACCAGATGAAATGTAGTCTTGCTTTCGCAGCGATCCTTTTGGGTGCGGCAGCCGTCGCCAGCTCTGCAAACGCTGCGGACCCGACGCCACTGTTAAGCCCTGAGGCGAAGACCGTCGAGACCCAGAGCGGATGGACCTTCACCGTTGCGCCTTACTTCTGGATGGCAGGCATGAGCGGCGATGTCGCTCAGTTCGGATTACCCGAGGTGCACGTCGATGCGAGCTTTAGCGACATCTTGAACAACCTCGATTTCGCGGCGATGGCTGTTGGCGAGGCGAGGTACGATCGCTACTCCATCTTCGGCGACATCATATATACGAAGCTCTCAAACGACGCGTCGACGCGGCGTGGATTCCTCGCGACCGACGTCGAGGTCACGTCCAAGACATTTGCTGGTCTGCTTGGGGCGGGCTACTCTGTGGTCGACGGTCCGAACGGCCATCTGGATGTCGTCGCCGCTGCCAGGCTCTGGTCAGCGGATACGACGATCTCGTTTCAGGGAGGGCTCCTTGACGGCGTCCAAAAGGAAGACGACGCGACCTGGGTCGACGCCTTGGCGGGCGTCAAAGGCAACTACTTCTTTACGCCGAACTTCTACTTCACGGGCTGGGCCATGGCCGGCGCCGGCGGCGCAGATCTCGACTGGGATGTCTTGGCCGGGCTTGGATACAAGTTCAACGACAGTATTTCGGCGGTCGCCGGCTATCGCGCGCTCGGCGTCGATTACAGCAATGATGGCTTTGTCTTCGATGTCGTCCAGCAGGGACCGATCCTCGGCGTCGCGATCCACTTCTAAAGGCGGTGGCGAACACGTCCCTGAAAGGAACTACAATGGTGCACGGTCGGGGCTTTGGAGGGGGTGCCCGGCGGGCGGGATTTGAATTCGTGCGGCTGCGCTGGATTGCAATTTCGATGGCGCTGATTGCATTGCCGGGCTGTGGCGGCCATCCCAAGAACGTCCTGCTACCCGTGGCCGACACGGCGTCGAGTTCGAGCAAGGTGGAAATGCTGGTCGCGACCACACGCCAGTCGTCGACGGTAAGAGGAGAAATGTTCTCGGGCGAACGCGGACTAGCCCCGGCCTTCGCGGATATCACCGTCTCGATTCCACCGAAAACCGTTCGCAAGGAGGGCGACGTCGCCTGGCCCAAGCGGCTTCCGGCCAATCCGGCGACCGATTTCGCCACTTTGAAGGCTCAGGAAATTCCGCTTGACGAGGCCAAGGCGTGGCTCAGTGCTTCCGTGAAGAAGAGTCCCGACCACAGCGTCCTTGTCTTCATTCATGGCTTCAACAACCGGTTCGAGGATTCCGTCTACCGTTTTGCTCAGATCGTAGAGGACTCCGGCGTACACAGCGCCCCGGTTCTGGTGACTTGGCCGTCGCGGGGAAGCCTGCTGGCTTATGGGTATGATCGCGAGAGCACAAACTATTCCCGGAATGCCCTGGAAGCGCTTTTCCAATACCTGGCTCGCGATCCTCAGGTGAAGGAAGTCTCTATCCTTGCGCATTCGATGGGAAACTGGCTGGCGCTGGAATCGCTGCGTCAGATGGCGATCCGCAATGGCAGGCTGCCGGAGAAGTTCAAGAATGTGATGCTGGCGGCTCCCGACGTCGACGTCGATGTCTTCCGCTCGGAGATTGTCGACATGGGCAAACAGCATCCGAAATTTACCCTGTTCGTCTCGCGCGACGACCGAGCACTGGCATTTTCGCGCCGTATCTGGGGTGACATCCCCCGCCTGGGCGCTATCGATCCGGAGCAGTCCCCATATCGTGAGGAACTGGAATCCAACAAGATCGTCGTGATCGATCTGACGAAAGTCAAAGTCGGCGACAAGCTCAATCACAGCAAGTTCGCCGAATCCCCGCAGATCGTCCAACTGATCGGTCAACGTATTTCCGAGGGCCAGACGCTGACGGACAGCCGAGTTGGTCTTGGCGACCAAATCCTCGAAGCGACGACGGGGGCAGCCGCGACGGCTGGTTCTGCCGCAGGGTTGATCCTAGCCGCTCCAGTCGCAGTGATCGATCCGAACACCCGTGACAACTACGCCAACCAAGTCGGCGCTTTGACCGGTCAAACTCAAGAGAAGCCGCGGCATGTAGCGAACGTCAATTGCAGTGAGCAACCCGCCACGCCGCCGTGTCATCGGTAGCCGAGCCTACAGCGCCGCGCGTCTTTTAAGACGCGCAAAGGACGCTGTAACACTTTGAGTTTCTGCATAATTTTTTCTTAAATCGATTCCGATTTAAGGAATTATGCAGTAGTCGGCCCACGTAGTTGACGAGACACTGATCGAGGTAGGTTCTGGGTTGGCCTGCCAGCGACGTGACAACTTCCTGCTGCCCCGACGGAGTGTTATTTGATATCACTCCCTCTGTCACGACGACGCTCCGCATGGACTGTTCATCGTTCATGTGGGCGATGATGCAACGTTTTTGGCGATGGGGACGCCTAACCTTGAAATTCGTTGCTATGGAAATCGTCCCGCTATGCCGCCCGCCTCTAGAATTTGGATTGCGCTGCTCGCCTACCATTATTGTCGCCTTGATGGATTCGGACCAACGACCAGCGGTGTTGGCTGGCCAGGGTTACGGAAGGGGCCGCAGCGGCGGCCGCCTCCTCACACCACAGAATTACATATGGTCCATGCTCTTCATGGCTTTGTCCATGTGCATCCTGCATTCTTCCATCTTTTTGGCCTTCATGGAATCCTTGGCCATCATCATTTCCTTGGACGCCATTTCTTTCTTTTCCTTCATGGCAGGATCCGTCATGGCATCCATGTCGGCCTGCATTTTCATCATCGAAGCCTCGTCACATTTCGCCGACTTCATCGCGTCCTGTGCGAAGGCAGGCAGCGCGGAAGCCGCTGCCAGGACGATTGCTGCTACTGTGCATTTCAACATGAACTTCTCCTCCTTGTGGGCACCATTGCCGTTTGCAAGCTGTCCAGCGGCAAGACTGTCCGGAGGCACGAGCGCCTAGATTCCGGCGTACCACTCGTAGCCCCGGTCTTCCCAGAAGCCGCCCTTGCCGCCCCACAGGCCGGCGAAGCTGTCTCTGATCTCGATCCGCATCAGGTATTTGGCATGCTTGTAGCCAAGGTGACGCTCGACGCGCAGGCGAAGCGGCGCGCCGTGGGCGACCTCCAGATCCTTGCCGTTCATCTGGTAGGCGAGGATTGTCTGCGGGTGGAAGGCGTCGATGAGATCTATGCTCTCGTAGTAGGTTCCGCTGCCGTCCAGCGTCTGTTCGAGCTGGTCTGCGCAGTAGAAGACGGCATAGCGGGCCTCAGGCTTCAGCCCCACGCTCTGCAGGAGCGGTCCAAGGGGCGCGCCCGTCCACTTGCCGATGGCGCTCCAGCCCTCGACGCAGTCGTGACGGGTGATCTGGGTGCGTGAGGGCAGCTTCTTCAGATCTGCGAGCGAAAGCTCGACGGGACGCTCTACCAGCCCGTCGATCTTCAGTCGCCAGTCGGCGAAGCCGGTTTCCATCATCTGCGCATAGGCTTCGCTGTCGGGCTGACTTGTGCCGTTCGGCCGGAATGTCGGCGAGATATCGGCTTCGGAATATTCGCGCGCCAGCTTGTCCTTGGGAACGAGTAGCCGCTGGCTTTTCATCGTCAGCGTCTCGGCCATTTCGAGAACGGACTGGACATTGGTGTTCTGGGCGACATCGTCGCAGCCGGTCAGGCCGAATGCACCGAGGCCGGCAGCCGATCCGATCAACAGGCGGCGGCGTGTGATGGAGAAGGTCATTGATCGTCCCTTCCGGTCTCGATCACGTAACGGCCCGTTATCATCGAGCGCATGTTGTTCCACAGGCCGGACAGAATCACCATTGCGACATGCACGAGAACGAAGAGGACGATCGACCAGGCACAGATGAAGTGGATCGACCGGGCCGATTGCCTGCCGCCGAAGAGGTCGAGCAGGAAGGGATAGCCGGCATCCATGCCGGGTGACATGGTCAATCCCGTTGCAAACATCAGCGGCAGCAGGATGAAGATGACGATCAGATAGGTGATTTTCTGCAGCACATTGTAATGCCTTGCCTTTTCACCCTTGGGGAAACGCAGGCGCGCGTGGTCGGCGACCTCCTGCCTCAGATGGCGCGGCGAGATTTCTTCGCTGCTCGGCGCCAGATCGCGGCGGAAATGGCCTGACAGAAAGCCGATGAGCGCATAGATCGATCCGTTGACGACGAAGAGCCAGGCAAAGAACAGATGCCAGCGGCGGCCGGTTGCGAGATCCTGATAGCTCGGAATGGTGATCCAGGAAGGGAAGCCACGCTGGGTCGCGTCATCGCCCGTTCCCGAAACGCCGAGAATGCCCGTTGTCGTGATCTGCAGATTGCCGATGCGAAGCACGCCGCGCGTGCCGCCATCCTCATCGACGGCACTTATCGACAGCCATGACGGATCTGCATCCGCACCGTACTGGCCCCAGTAAAGCGCCGGGTGGGCGTTGAAAATCTGTAGCCCGCTCATCAAAAGCAGGCTGAGACAGAGAACGTTGATCCAGTGTGTAACGCGGGTCGCCAGCGAGTGCCGGCGAATGACTGTTGTCATCGGGCCTGTTGGAGTGGCCTGGCTGTGATCGTCGAGTGTCGCCATGATCATTTCGATGCCCGGTACCGTCGCGTTCCTACAGCCTGTACGTAGGCGAAACGGGATTTGTTACAGGCGTCGCGAAGTTTTTTCTGTGCAGCCGGGAACCTGCCGCCGGGAAAGGCTAACGGTGCCGGACATCCGGCCGACGCCGTCACAAATGCGTGAAGCTGTAACGAATGGCGTTCCATCTGCGAACAAGAGCGAGATGCAGATCATCAGGGAGCAGCACCATGAAACATTCAGCCGCGTTCAATCCTGCGATCATCGCAGCAGTCTTGGCTGTTGGTTCCACCGCTCAGGCCTCCGCTGGGCAGTCGCCTGCAGTCGTCGAACTGTTCACCAGCCAGGGCTGTTCCTCATGTCCTCCGGCCAATGCCAATCTCGTCAAGCTCAGCAACGATCCGAACGTGCTCGCCTTGAGCTTCTCGGTGGCTTATTGGGACTATCTTGGATGGAAGGACATCTTCGGGAAGAAGGAGTTCACCGACCGGCAGGTGACCTATGAGCCCGCACTTGGCCAATCCGGCGCTTTCACGCCGCAGATGGTGGTCAATGGCCATCAGTCGATCGTCGGCTACGATCTCTCCGAGATCCGCCGCGTCATCGCCTCCGAGCCCGCACTGTCCGGGCCGCGCATCGCACTATCGGCAAACAGCGTTGTCGTCGACGCCGCGAAAGAAAGCCCGGCTGCAGCCGATATCTGGCTGGTACGCTATGACAAGGGCATCGTGCAGGTTCCGGTCGCCAGAGGCGAAAATGCCGGCGAGACATTGGCGCATGCCCATGTCGTGCACGGGCTGCAGCGTCTCGGCATGTGGCAAGGCGAGACGGTGACGTTTCCGATCCCTGCGGCGAGCGGAGGCCTGAAGAGGGCCATCATCGTCCAGGAACCGAAGGGCGGAAGGATCCTTGCCGCGGCGAGTGATTGAGGAGCGCTGCGTCAGCCCAACCGCTCGATGCTCGTAACTGTGCGTATTGCGACGCCTGGGAACGCCCGCGTAGTCGGACACAACGGATTTATGCTTGCGAGGCCAGCCCCGGCTACTGAAACCTTTTTCGTTCAGGAACCGTATCTCAGCGGGCGACATCTGTTGCGTTAGTGCTTTCGTCCGTCCTTGCTGCCCGAAGCTTTCAGTCTCTTCTCGGCCTCAAGGATTGCCTCGTCGATCAGCTCGACCGCTTTGCCGAGGGTTGGTCTCTTCTCGGCAATCGGTCTGGCAGACTTCATGTAAAAGCTCAGGCGCCGATGCCGGCGCGCAGCTTCAGGGCGAGATCCGGACTGTCCGAGGTCAGGCTGCCGATGCCGCGTTCCAGCCAGTGGCGGATGCCGGGCTCGTCGTTGAGGGTCCAGACGCAGAGGCGCTCCAGCGGCAGCCGGCCGCGGATCAGGTCCCATTCGGCTTCCATCAGATCGTGGTGGACGGCAACGATCTCCACCAGCCCGTCTACGTGATCGATGAAGGCGGCAAGCCCGCCCTGTTTCTCGGCCCAGGCGGCGTTGACGGAGACGAGGCGCGAAACATCAGGCGCATGAAGGCGGCAATCCTCCAGAACCGATGTATCGAAGGAGGTCAGGTAGGAGCGTTCCTCGACACCGAAGCGGGATAGCTCGGCTGCGACGCGCGCGGCTATGCCAGGATAGGACGTGCCGGCCTCGTCGATCTTGATCTCGACATGCAGGTCGATGCCCCTGTTCGGGGCGAGAACTTCGAGCACTTCGCCGAGCGTCGGAATGGCCTCGTCCGTGCCTTTCAGCAGGATCCCCTTGCGGGCTTCGGCCGACAGGTCCTGCACCGGGCCAGAGCCTTCGGCGGTGCGTTCCAGTGTCGCGTCGTGGATGACGACGAGTTCGCCCGAGCGCGTCAGGTGCACGTCGAATTCGATGGCGTCGACGCCGAGCATGATCGCGTTGCGGAAGCCGGTGAGCGAGTTTTCGGGCCAAAGGTTGCGGGCGCCGCGATGGCCGGTGATGAGCGTCATGGAATATCCTTCAACAAATTGCTTCACTTTATTAGCGGATCGTCGGGTCGAGCTTGTCGCGCAGCCAGTCGCCGACGAGCGAGATCGAAAGCGTCGTCAGCATGATGACGGCGGCGGGCGCCAGCATGATCCAGGGCGCGCGCGTCAGATATTCGCGCCCGAAGCCCACCATATTGCCGAGGCTGGTTTCTGGCGGCTGCACGCCGAGGCCAAGGAAGGAGAGCCCGCTTTCCATCAGGATGATTTCCGGGAAAGTAAGGGTCATGGACACGATCAGCGTCGAGGCGACGTTCGGCAGAATATGATACAGGTAGACGCGCAAAGGTGTGGCACCAAGCTGCACCACCGCCGCCGCATAACCCTGCGCGCCGGCGGCAATGGCGAGGCCACGGGCGATGCGTGCATAGCGCTCCCAGCCGTAGAAACCCATGAGGCAGACGAGCAGCAGCATGGAGGAACCGAAGAAGGCGAGCACTGCCAGCGACATGATGAGAAAGGGAAGTGCCGCCTGGAAATCGGCGAGCATCAGGACCAGATGCTCCACGAAGCCGCGGAGCTGCGCCGCGAGGAACCCGAGCAGCGTGCCGAAGAGCGCCGACAGGATCGTCGCGCCGAAGGCGATGACGAGCGAGACCCGAATCGATTGGATGAGGCGCGAAAGCACGTCACGGCCGAGTTCGTCCGTGCCAAGCAGATGCTTGAGCCCGCCCGGCGCCGAAAGCCGGCTGCTGAGATCCATGGCCGTGATGTTGAACGGGCGGATGGTATCGGCGAAAATGGCAGTCAGCACCATTGCCGCAAGCCACAGCAGGCCGAACCCCACCGAGAACGGCACGTTGCGGCGCAGGAAGGAGACGAGCCGGTTGGGCTTTCGGGAAGCCGGTGTCCCAGCGAGATCGACAGTTGCCATCAGCTTTCTCCTCAATGTCCGGCCGCGTGCGAGCGAAGGCGCGGATCGAGCCAGCCGTAGAGCAGGTCGACGACGAGGTTCGACACGACCATGACGGCGGCGATGATCAGCAGGATGCATTGGACGACCGCAAGGTCGCGATTGGTGACGGAAACCACCAGCAGGCGGCCGATACCGGGCCAGGAAAAGATCGATTCCACCACGACGGCGCCGGCAATCAACGAGCCGACCATGAAGCCGACGATCGTGACGATCGGCACCGCAGCATTGGGCAATGCGTGGTTCCAGACCACGTCGCGCCATGCCAGACCCTTGGCCGAGGCGGTGCGGATATAGGGCTGGCCCATAACCTCGATCATGGCGCTGCGCGAAAAGCGGGCGAGAATGCCGATGCCGCCGATACTCATGGTCAGCGTCGGCAGGATGCCGTGCACCCAGGTATCCTGCCCGCCCGAAGGCAGCCAGCCGAGGATGACCGAGAAGACCAGCACGAGCAGCAGCCCCATGACGAAGGAGGGAATGGTGAAGCCGAGCACGGCGATCAGGATGACGCCGCGGTCGGAGAAGCTTTGCCGGTGCAGCGCCGCGTAGACGCCTGAGGGAATGCCGAAGACGAGCTTGAGCAGGAGCGCCGGCACCGTCAGCTGCAGCGTCGCCGGCACGCGTTCCAGCACCAGCTGGATCGCAGAAGCTTTGTCGCGCATCGAGACGCCGAAATCGCCGCTGAAAATCGATTTGAGATAGGCGATATATTGAATCCAGAGGGGCTGGTCGAGGCCCCATGCCTTGCGGAAGGCATCGACCGCCTCCTGCGGCACGTCAGGCCCGAGCATCACCATTGCGGGATCGCCGGACATGCGCAGGACGACAAAGGCGAAGGTGACGACCGCCATGATGGTCAGGACAGCACGCAACAGGCGGACGAGAACGAAACGGATCATGGAACCCTCCCCTATGCCGCCACCGGCGTGGTTTCACCCGCCACGACATGGCAGGCGGCGGTGCGGCCCTCCCCGATACCAAGTAGTTCCGGCACGACGGAACGGCAGATGTCGCGGGCCAGCGGACAGCGGGGATGGAAGGCGCAGCCGGAAGGGCGTTTGGCTGGGTTCGGCGGCTCGCCCTGCAGGATGACGCGGCCCTCGAGCGGCTTGCCGGGAATGGGCACGCTGGACACCAGTGCCTTCGTGTAGGGATGCTGCGGCGCGCGGAAGATGGCGTCGGAGGAAGCCTCCTCGACGATGCGGCCGAGATACATGACCGCGACGCGGTCGGCGATGTTGCGCACCACCTTCAGGTCGTGACTGATGAAGACCATGGCGATGCCGTTGCTCTCCTGCAGGTCCCGCATCATGTTGACGACCTGCGCCTGGATGGAGACGTCGAGCGCCGAAACCGGCTCGTCGCAGACGAGCAGTTTTGGCCGTGAAGCGAGCGCCCGGGCGATCACCGCGCGCTGGCGCTGGCCGCCCGAAAGCTCGTGGGGATAGCGGTCGGCCTGGTCTTCGCGCAGGCCGACGGCCCTCATCAGTTCCGTCACGCGCGACCCCTGATGCTCCCTCGGGATCAGCCGGTGGATTTCCAAGGGCTCGGCGATCTGGTTTGCGATCGTCACGCGGCGGTCGAGCGCTGCGAGCGGATCCTGGAAGACGAGCTGCATCTTCGCGCGCAGGCCCCGCCATTCCACCGTATGGCGGGCCGGCATCGGCTGTCCCTGGAAACGCACGCTGCCCTCCTGCGCGTCATCGATGCCGAGCAGCATGCGCCCGAGCGTCGATTTGCCGGAGCCGGATTCGCCGACGATGCCAAGTGTTTCGCCCGGCATGACCGAGAGCGAAACGCCGTCGACGGCGCGCACGGGTGTCGGGCGACCGAAGAGGCCGCGACGGATCTGATAGATGCGGACGAGATCACGGGCTTCGATGAGCGGCGTCATTGCAGCAGGCCTTCGGCGATACGGGACTTCAGGGTCTCGGCAGCGGCTGCGACGGGCACCGGCCGCGTGCAGGCGAGCTTGCGGCCGCCATCGAGGGACACGAGCGGCGGGCGCTCGTTGCGGCAGGCCTCCACGGCGCGCGAACAGCGCGGCGAAAACGAACAGCCCTCCGGCAGATCTTTCGGATTGGGAACGGTACCGGGAATGGGGATCAGCCGTTCGCGGCCGCCGTCGAGGCGCGGAATGGCGTCGAACAGGCCGCGCGTATAGGGGTGGCGCGGCTCGGAGAAGAGCTGTTCGACACTGCCCTCCTCCACGATGCGCCCGGCATACATGACGCAGACGCGCTCGCAGACCTGGCTGACGGCGCCGAGATCGTGGCTGATGAACACGGTCGCCATGCCGGTTTCCGCGCGAAGGCGGATCAAGAGATCGAGGATCTGCGCCTGGATCGTCGCATCGAGCGCGGTGGTCGGTTCGTCGGCAATCAGAAGATCGGGCTCACCGGCAAGCGCCATGGCGATCATCAGGCGCTGGCACTGACCGCCGGAAAATTCGTGCGCGTAGAGATCGTAGCGACGGCGGGCATCGGGAATGCCGACCATATCGATGAGCCTGAGGGCCTCGGCCTTTGCCGCCTCGCCGCCGAGGCCGCGATGGACCGACAGCGCCTCCGCGATCTGCCGGCCGATGCGCAGCACCGGATTGAGCGAGCTGGACGGATCCTGGAAAATCATGGCGATGCGGCTGCCGCGCACGCTTTCGAGCACAGTGCGCGATCCGCCGACGAGCTCGCGGCCTTCGAGTTTCACAGAGCCGGAAACGCTGGCCTTGCCCGGCAGCAGGCCCAGGGCCGCAAGCCAGGTGACAGATTTACCGCAGCCGGATTCGCCGACGAGGCCGAGCGCCTCGCCTCTGGCGACGTCGAGATCGATGCCGTGGAGAACCTGCACGCCGTCGAAGGCGACCCTCAGGTCACGAAGTTCCACGAGATTGGAGCTGGTCGTGCCCATCTTTCATCCCCGCTCTTTGCTTGCATCAAAAAGAGGGTCTCCGGCAGCCCTTCAGCTGCCGGAGACCGGAGTGACGAGCCGATCAGATCGACCAGTTGGTGGCGCGGAAGTCCATGGCGAAGGCCGGAGCGGCCTTCCACTTCAGCGACGACTTCATGCCGGTGAAGACGGCATTCTGGTGCAGGACCTGATAGACCGGGTCTTCGCGCTCGGCGATTTCCAGCATGCGGGCGATCGCCTTCTTGCGCTGCGCCCGGTCGGTGGAGGTTTCCATGACGACGGCGAGCTTGTTCATCTCCGCGTTCGTCCAGTCCTTCTTCTGCTGCACTTCGCCGTTCGGGCCGAATTGCACGACCATCGGCGTGATCGGGTCGTTGATCGAGTTGCCAGCCGACCAGTCGCGCACACCCTTGATGCCCTGGGGATCGTGGATCTGCGCCCAGTTTTCCTTCATCTCGATCTCGACATTGAGGCCGACCTGTTTCCACATCTCGACCATGATCTGGCCGTTGGCCGTCTGGTTCGTGTAGTAGTTGTTGAGCAGGCGGTAGGGGATCGCATCGCCCTTGTAATTGGCCTGCTTCAAGAGGTCCCTGGCGAGCGCCGGATCGAATGCCGGGGGCGCCCAGCCATCGATGAACATGTCGCTGTTGCGGAAGGATTCGAACTGCAGGCCGGCCGGGATGACCGTCTTGCCGGCCCACAGCGCATCGACGATCGCCTGGCGGTCGATGGCATGCGTCATGGCGCGGCGCACGAGCGGGTTTGCAAGGATCGGGTTCTGCGTGTTGAAGACCGAGACGCGGTGGTTCCAGATCGTCGAGTTCTGGACTTCATAGCCGGAAGCGGCCTGCACGGCGGCGATCTGGTCCGGCGGCAGGTCGCAGGCGAAGTCGTATTCGCCGGAAAGCAGGCCGTTGACGCGCGAAGCGACCTCAGGAACTTCCACGAAGCGGATCTGCTCGAGCGGCGGGCGACCGCCCCAGTATTCGTCGAAAGCGATGAGCGTCAGCGAAACGTCCGGCTTATACTCGCCGACCATGTAGGGGCCGGTCGTGATCGGCTTGCGCGACCATTCGGTGAAGCTTGCGGCTTCGTCCCAGGCGCGGCGGTTGGTGATCTGGCTGCCACCGGAATAGAGGCGGCCTTCCAGCGTTACGTCAGGCGTCGTGTTGTGCAGACGCACGGTGTACTTATCGACGATTTCGATACCGGCGAGCGCCGGCCACAGGCGACGGCCGACGCCGGGCACGGTAGCCGGCAGTTCCTTGGCGGTGGCAGGCTTGTGATCGGATTCGAAGATGGTCTTTCCGCCGGCCGGCTCGGTATTGCCGAACACGCGCTCCTTGGAGAAGGAGAAGGCGACGTCCTCGGCGGTCATTTCATCGCCATTGTGGAACTTAACGCCCTGGCGCAGCTTCAGTTCGAGCGTCTTGTCGTCGATGCGCTTCCACTCGGTGGCAAGACCCGGAACCGGACCCTGGCTGCCCATCCAGTCACGCAGGATCAGACCCTCCCAGAGGTTGGGAAAGAAGATGCGCTCGCCGACGTTGGACTGCTCGTGATAGACATCGAGCGAGTTGTTGTTGGTGATCTTCTGCACCGCGATGGTGATGGAAGGGCGCTTGCTCTGGCTGAAGCCGAGGCGCGGCAGAACGAGTGTGCCGGCGGTGGCGCCGATAAGGCCGAGCGCGCCGCGGCGATTGATCGAAATCATCGGAAACTCCTTGTGTCTTGACCGACGAGCCCCCAGCTCGTGGTCGTCGTTGTTAAGATCAGCTAGATGTCGCCGGGTTGACGGCTTCATGAATTTTTCAATAAAGGCGCCCGTCGCGGATGCCGCGAAGAGCCGTTCCGGCGGGTGAGGCCATCGCCCCCCTGCGACGAGATCAGCCGGCGGAAATCGCAGGTTTGCTTGCAGGTGACGAGATCCCCGACAGCGTTTCGAGCGCGCGCGCCAATTCCTCTGCTCCCTCGACCGTCTGCAGAGCGCCTGCCGCTTTCAGCGCCTCGTGCCGGCCGGGGCGCGGATCGGCCGGGTCGACGAAGCCGATCGCCGCCATGCCGGCCGCCAGCGCACCCGCAATCCCGAGCTCGCTGTCATCGATCACAAGGCAGCGGTGCGGCGCTACACCGAGATTTTTCGCGCAGAGCAGAAAGAGGTCAGGCCCAGGCTTGGGCCTCGCCACCATCTCGGCGCTGTAGATATGCGGGAAAAATTCCGTCCAGAGATCGAAAAGGCCGAGGCTGCGACGCAGCCTCTCCATGTCGCTGTTGGAGGCGACACATTTGCGCTGCCCCATGTTCCGCACCAGTTCTTCCATGCCGGCCATCGGCCGCAGCGAACGGGAAAACTCCGCGTAGAGTGCACTTTTGGCATCGGCAAAGACGCGGTCCGGATCGGCAAGGCCGAACTCTTCCGTGCAGAGGCGGCGGCCCGCTTCCCTCGAAAGACCCGTGAAGCGGCGATGAACCTCGGCATGGCTCAAGGCAACGCCGGCGCGCTGCAGGGCCTGTGCCAGCATGCCGCTCGCCACCGGCTCGCTGTCGATCAATACGCCGTCGCAATCGAAGATCAGAAGTTCTATCGTCATGCAGACGGCATTACGTTACATATGTAACACAAATGTGAAGTTTGTAACGCCAACAGATTTTGGGACGCGTCCGGGATGGGATTGATGGAATCGCATGAACTGAAAATCCGGGCAGCCTGGCTCTATCACGTGGAAGGACTGACGCAGGCGCAGATTGCCGAACGCATGTATCTCACCCGCCGCCGGGTGAACGAGTTCCTGGCCGCAGCCCTGGAGGAAGGAATTGTCAGGGTGAGCTTCGCCTCGCCGCTTGCCGCCGGCATGGAGCTCGAATCGCGCCTGCAGGAGCGTTTCGGCCTGGCGGCGGCAATCGTCGTTCCGACCCCGGCCGATCCGCAGCTTCTGCACCAGGCGCTCGGCCGTGGTGCTGCCGCCTATCTCGATCGGCTGATCCAAGCCCGCAGGCCCCGCTCGATCGGCGTCGGCTGGGGCGCGACGCTGAAGGAAACCGTCACCCACATGACGCCGGCAAGCGAGCCCGAGATCGAGCTGCGCTCGATGATGGGCGGGCTGACGCGCGGCTCGGAGATCAACACGTTCGAGATCGTGCGCGCTTTCGCGCAGGTCCTGAAGGCGCAATGCCATTATTTCGCGGCGCCGATCTATGCCGAGAGCCCGCAATCGCGCGAGGCGATCATTTCGCAATCGGTCTTCGAGCGCATCTTCCGCCAGACTTGCGAAGTGGATATCTCGTTCCTGAGCGTCGGCGACGTCACCCGGCAATCCCTGCAGGTGCGCTACGGCCTGCCGGCCGGAACCGATGTCAGCGACCTCATCGCCGTCGGCGCCGTCGGCGACCTGCTCGGCCGCTACATCGACGCCGACGGCCGCCCCGTCGACCACCCGCTGAACGCGCAGGTGCTGGCCCCCGATCTTACCGACTACCGCAAGATCCCCTGCCGCATCGTCGCCTCCGGCGGCTCACACAAATACGCCATCCTCAACGCCACCATGCACGCCGGACTGGCGACTGCGCTGGTGACGGACGAAGAGAGCGCGAGGGTGTTGCTGGCGGGCGGATGATGCGAGGTGCGCCCGCTTCAATCGTCGAGCCTCGTTCATCGAGTTTGGTTATCGCCGAGCCTCGGAATGCCATTTCAATTTGAAACGGCGTGGATATGCGTCTGGTGAGCTATTTGCTGCTTCTCGCGGATGAGATTCAGGAAGGCGCGCTCATCGAGGTTTTCGGCATCAAGCCCTTCCCAGTCGAGCGCCGTCTGCATGAGCGCCATATCCATCAGACGCACGAGATCCATGAGCTCCAGTGATGAAGCACTGTCTTTCGCCGCAGAAATAAGACGGAAGAGCCGCAGGAATCCCACCGGCCCATTGTTGTCAATCATATCAGAAATTCCATCGGCCATCGCCTTGATTTGCCTCCGAGCTTGGCGAAAGTTTCGCGATCGGGCAGGCCAGCCTGCATCGGTCCCGAAACGGAATGTTGAAATCGGATCTTGCCCGCCGCAAAACGCTAACACACCCCATGAGTTGCGTAAATGATCGAATCAGATCGATTTAAATATCGAAAATACTTTTCGTTTCTTGAAAATCTGAAACAGCAAAAACATCTCATTAGTAGTATTTCAAGGGAGCCGGTGGCCAAAATTGGCGCTCGCGATCGTCAAATTGCGACTTCTCGGCACCGATAGGCTGTCGTCCTTCAACAATTGCCCGTAATCCCCGATTAAGTATATTGTTGCCCCTCCACCAATACGCGAGGCGGTCGTGAACAAACCCTTCCCTCCTCTTCCCTTCGGCAGCGAACGCGCTGATCTGGATAAATCGCCACTTGAAATCAGAGGCCTGCTTTCGCAGCCGATCTGGCGCGAGCTCAGAACCTTTCTGGCGGTCGCCAAAAGCCCCTCCTTTGCTCAAGCCGCGGAACTGCTCGGCACCAGTGCGCCCACCGTCAGCCGCGATGTGAAGCGCCTCCAAGACCAGATCGGTTCGCAACTCGTCATCTCGACCTTTTCGGGCGTCACCCTGACGGAAACCGGCCGCAAGCTCGCCATACAGGTCGCGGAACTGGATTTTCAGCTGTTTGCCCTTTCCAACGACCTGAAGGATGAGATGGACGCCGTCACCGGGCGGGTCGCCGTCAGCGTGACCTCCGGCCTTGCCGTCGCCATCGTCGCTCCTGCGGTACCCCGGCTGAACGACAGCTATCCGCGCCTCAATCTCGACATCCGGGAACAGGTGTCGCTGGTCAATTTCGAGAAGAACCAGGCCGATCTGATGATCTCGCTGTCTCCGATCTCGAGAGCGGATGTCGATTGTGTCGAGATCGGCACTCTTCATCTCATTCCGGTGGCCAGCCGTGATTATCTGAAAAAATCCGGCGTTCCGCAGCGGCAATTCATTTCCCAGCATGTCTATGTGCAGTGCAATTATTATGACTCCGACCGGGAGACCTGGAACGGCTGGCGTGGTCTCGTTCACGCCGGCCACCAGACCCACAACTGCGAGAACTCGCTCGCCTATTATGCGCTCGTTCGAAACGGCGCCGGCGTCGGGCTGCTCGGCAACTATGTTCTCGCCGATCCCGAATTGGTGCCGCTTGAACTCGGCGTTCATGTCGCTCTGCCGATCTACCTGATTTCCGTTGCCAATCGCAGGCAATCGAGACCGGTTGCCGCCGTCTATGACTGGATCGTCGATATTTTCAGGACCAATCCGTCATTCGGTACGGGATTGACCTTCCCGTCTGGACGGCACGAGCAGGAAGAAAGCCTGCGCAAGATGCTTGAAACTATCGCTCCTCCGCCGCCTTCACAATTTGGCTGAGTTCTTCCGAGATCGAAAGATAGGCATTCGCGACATCCTCGAGGAAGCCGGCAAGCTCGACCGGCTGCACTGTCGGATCGTTGATGAGACGACGCACCATTTCGGTGTGCAGTTTCGTGCGGGTCAGGATTTCCTCCTGCAGCGCCGCTGTTGCGGACTTGTCACCCGCATTTCGCAAATCTGCCACGGTCATGCTGTCTCAAACGAACTCGGTGCGTCCCATTGGCCTTCGACACGCAACAGCAACGCACTGCTGCTCTCCATCGTAATCGGGTCAGACGAAGCGGGAATCGTGCCGACAACGGTCAGATAAGGCTCCGGATGGCCGGCGATCTCCACCGGGGGGCTGTCGACGATCTCCAGATCGAACAAAATGGTCCACAACCGCGCGAGGCGCTGCTCGGCCTGGGTCAGAACCTTCGTATAGCCCTTGCGCGCCACGTGATCGAAAGTCATCTGAATGCAACGCTTAACCGTAAAAGGGTGTCGGTACTTTTCGCGGAAGCAGGTTCGTTCATACTTGGCAAAATCGGCGAACCAGCGGATGCGAAGGGAACCAACCGGCTCTTCGCCATCATAAAAGACGAAATGCGTGGCCTGGTGATCATTGCCATCGAAGATGAAGGAGGGCGAGATACCGTGCTCATGGACAAAGCAGATGCTTCTGAGGATCATCGCATCCCGAACATGGTCCGGGGTCGTTGCCACCTGGCATCGAAGATTGGGATATTTGTTCACCATCGGTCGGCCTCGTTGTCTGTGCAACCCACTTCAACCGCAGAATGTCTGCGAAGCGAAGGACGAAGATTTCAGGGGGGATTTCAAAAATGACGGACCCTGCCAATCCGATGGCAACCATCATCGCTCTCTGCGCCGAAGGGGCACGTCGGTTCGGCGACGACCCGAGGGCCATTGCGAGCTTCGTCGAAAATGAGATCGCCCGCCTCTCCGAGACAGAACAGCGGCAACTCAAGGAACAACTGACGCTTTTGACCGATGGAGGTGGACCTCAAAAGCCGATCATGTAAAGACAATCCACAAGATTTGGCGATTTCCGGAAGTATTCTCAAGGATAGGCATGAAAGACCAGGAACTGAATTTGGCAATCGGCCAAAGGCTACGCTCCGTGCGCGCCGCTCGCGGCGTCACCCAAAGCGAACTGGCCGCGCATATCGGCGTCGCGTTTCAGCAGATTCAGAAATATGAGAATGGTACAAACCGCCTGTCCATCGCGGTCATGCTGCGGCTGTGCAGCTTCATGAAGGTGGATGCCGGCTGGTTCGTCAACGGCATCGAAACCGAGGCAAGCGCTGGTGTCGAGGACGAGGCAGCCTATCTTGCCGAGGAAATCGGGCGCATCTCCGATGAGACAATCCGGCGCAACCTGACGATGCTGATCCACTCCCTGGTCGTCACCGATGTGACGAACTGAAGGTAATCCGGCTGGCTTCGGCGCAGCGCTGACCTGACGAGGCCGTACCTGCTGTGAGTGGCCTCGCAGGCAAGCTGCGAGGCCTAAAGATCATTGATAGCCTCAAGCTGCGTTCGGATAACGCGCGGCGTACCAGTTCCTGAACAGGCGATACTGGTTTTCGAGGTGGCGGCGCTGCGAGTCGCTGAGCTTGTCAGTCTCGTTGAAGTGCAGCGTGTACTCCTTCTCGCCATTCAGCACCATCAGATACTTGTAGTGCAGCACCAGATCCGGACCTTCGTCATAGGTCGAAAGAACCATCAGCGCCTCTTCGAGCTCGCGTGCGGCGCTGCGGGCAGCGGCATCGCCCTCTGCTGCCTTTTCGCAGAGCGAGACGAGATGCAGGACTTCCTTCGGCAGCGCATTGCCGATGCCGGTGATGGCGCCGCCGGCGCCGCAATTGACGAAGCCGTGATAGACGCCGGTGTCGACGCCGACCATCAGCGTCAGCGCATCATCGCCCGACGTGATGTTTTCTGCCGCATAGGTCATGTCGCTCTTGCCGCCGAACTCCTTGAAGCCGACGAGGTTCGAAAAGCGCGAGCGCAGATCGAAGAAGAGATCGGCGCGCGTTGCAAAGCCGTAATAGGGGCTGTTGTAGATAACTGCCGGCAGGCCCCTTGCAGCCTCGAGGATCGCCGAAAAATGGTCCCGCTGAGCCGAGACGGACGAACCACGCGACAGGACGCGCGGAATGACCATCAGCCCCTTTGCGCCGACGGCCGCCGCATGTGCAGCATGAGCAACGGCCGACTTGGTATTGACGGCACCGGTGCCAACGATGACGGGAACACCCGCCTCGACGAGGCGCTTGACGCCTTCCTGGCGCTGCTCGTCCGTCAACAGCGGCCAGTCGCCCATCGATCCGCAATAGACGACGGCGGACATGCCGAGGTCGATCAATTCCTTGCCCTTGCGGGCAAGCGCGTCGAAATTCGGGGTACGGTCATCGTTGCAGGGCGTCATGAGCGCCGGAATGCAGCCTTGGAATACGGAACCAGTCATCGCCAATCTCTCGTTATCTTGAAAACTCCCCGGACACCGGGGTTGATGAGGCATTTAACATCTTGCCGACTTCATGTCGACAAGAAAAATACAAAGCGCAATTTCCTTTGGCGCTCAACGAAGCGCTTACCCGCGGCGCAAGAATTTTGCGGCGACTAGAGTGCCAGCCCGGCGTTCTGGCGGGAATCGGCGGTGATGTAGGAGCGGATCTGCCGGACGATCTGGTCGGCATGCGCGGATGCCAGGCTGTCGGCGAGCGCTACGTCGCGATTGATAATCGCCTGGATCATCTCCTCGTGCTCGCCGACATATTGGCGCGGCAGGACATCGTTGAAGGAGGAATAGTAAAGCCTCAGGATGCGGCGCCCCTCGTCCAGCAGCCGGGTGAAGAGCTCGACATAATATCGGTTCCGACCGGCCTGGGCGATCGCCATATGGAAGTCGCGGTTGGTCGAAATCATGCCGAGCACATCGCGATTGGTGACCGCGATCTCGAAGGCCTTCTGCTGAACGCGGATGGCGGCGATATCCCCTTCGGCGTGATTGGTGGCCGCAAGCCGGGTGGTGACGCGATACATCAGCGTGAGGGCATCGAAAAATTCCGGCAGGCCGAGGAAATCGATGTTCGAGACGATCGTCGCGCGATTGGTCAGCGTCGTGATCAGCCCTTCGGCGGCAAGCCGCACCAGCGCTTCGCGGATCGGCGTTCGCGACAGCGCAAAACGATCGGACAATTGCTGTTCGTCGATCGGGCTGCCGGGCGGCAGTTTCAGCTCGATGATCTCGTTTCGAAGCGTCTCATAGACCGTCGATACGCCGGAGCCGCGCCGGTGTGTTTGCAGTTTTTCGGTCTCGTCCACGCTTCCATCGTCCTTTCAAGCAGCCGAGTTCATACTCAGTCTACTAGCGAATCCGCTGGACGACTTCAAACCCTATATACTTTCTGTCGGCAGATGGAATTTTGAATGTTCCCTTTGCCTCGACAAGAGGCGGCGATGACTACTCCTGTTTTCCCGGCTTGCCGACGCGCAGCGCATCGCTCAATTCCATTCGCGCCGTGCCGATCAGCTGCTCCATCGCAAAACGCGCCGCATCTGGCCGTCGCATGCGGATCGCGTCCAACACATCCTGATGCCGGGCGATCGCATAGTCGTGGCTCTGGCTCGCCCGGTTGGTCAGCCGGAAGCTTGCAAGCAAAGCAGCGCGGATGGCGGTGGCAAACTGACGGAAGACCCAGTTGTCGCTGGCATTGATAATGGCGGTATGGAATTCGAGGTCCGCCTGGCTCCAGGCCTCGTTGTCACGGGCGTTGGCCGCCACCATGTCCTCGAAGGCTTCGGCGATCTGGGCGAGCTGCCTGGCCGTGGCATTGGCGGCGGCCTGTGCGGCCGCGGCCGGCTCCAGCAGCTGGCGGGCGTCGAGCAACGAATCGTAGAAGCCGCGGTCATTGCTGAATTCCAGCGTCGCATCGAGGACCAGCGGATCGAGATAATTCCAGTTCTCGCGGGGCAGCACGCTGGTGCCGGCGCGCGTGCGCGAACGGACCATGCCGAGGGCCGACAAATATTGCATCGCCTCCCTGAGGCTGGTGCGACTGACACCATAGAATTCGGAAAGCTCGGCCTCGTTGGGCAGCAGCGAGCCTTCGGCAATATCGCCGGAGACGATCTGCCCGATGAGCTTCTTCAACAGCTCCTCGCGCACGGTGCGCCGTCCCTGTTGGGGCTTGGTCGCCGCACTTCCCGTTTGCAGAAGTCCCGATCGCGTACTCATCACGTCCCCCGTGCCACTGGTCTTGTTTTCATCATGAGCGGCGTCTCGCACAAGCTTCAATGTGCAACTGCAGGCTCAGCAGGCTTCTCCCAAGAAATCTGATCATCACGCGCGGCTGCCGCGTCCGGCGGCCGACGAGCGCATATTGTCGAGCAGGACGGCGATCAGAAGAATAAGACCGCGCACCACATATTGATAGAAGGCCTGGATGTTGAGCAGGTTCATGACATTTTCGGCAATGCCCATGATGAGCACGCCGACAATCACACCGGTCATCGCCGCGCGACCACCGGCGAGCGACACGCCGCCGAGCACGCAGGCCGAGATGACGGAGAGCTCAAGGCCGGTCGCCGCATTGGGCTGACCGGATGTGATACGCGAGGCAAGCAGAATGCCGGCAATGCCGCAGACGAGACCCTGCAGGGCAAAAATCCAGATGCGCATGGTAACGACATTGACGCCCGCAAGGCGCGAGGCCTCGGGATTGCCGCCGATCGCCAGCGTGTTCTTGCCGAAGACGGTGCGGTTCAGCACGAAACCGAAGATGATGAAGAGCAACAGCATGATCCAGATCGGCGTCGGCACCGTCATGAAGCGCGACAGCGCCAGCTGATAGAAGGCGGGATCGTTGATGCCGACGGCGCGGCCATCGGAGGCGATCAGCGCCAGGCCGCGCACGATCTGCATGGTCGCAAGTGTGGTGATCAGTGCGTTGATGCGAAAGCGAGCAATGACCACGCCGTTGACAAAGCCGACGATGCTGCCGCAGACGAGCGCCGCCAGCAGGCCAAGCGAGATGGAGCTGGTGGAATTCGACACCATGACGGCAATCATGCCGGAGAAGGCGACGGTCGAGCCGACGGAAAGGTCGAAATCTCGCGAGGCTAGGCAGAACATCATGGTGCAGGCGACGATGCCGATCGTCACCACCGACTGCAGCAGGCCGAGCATGTTACGTTCGGTCAGGAAGCTCGGAACGGTCATCGAGACGATCACGAAGGCGATCGCGAAGATCACCACAAGACCCTGTTCGCCGAGAAGGATTTTTTTCAACGCGTTCATGACTATCGTTCCTGAATTAGACTGTGCCGGCGGCATTCTTGTCGGGCAGTGCTGCGGTCAGAATGCTGCGTTCGTCGAAATCGGCGCGCGCCACATTGGCGGCCACCCGACCCTGACACATGACCATGACGTGATCGGAAATGCCCATGACCTCGGGAAGCTCGCTGGAGATCACGACGATTGCCATGCCACCGGCAGCAAGTTCATAGAGGATTTCATAGATTTCCGACTTGGCGCCGACATCGATGCCGCGCGTCGGCTCGTCGATGACCAGCACCTTGACGCCCTGCTCCGACAACCAGCGGCCGAGGATGACCTTTTGCTGGTTGCCACCGGAGAGATTGATGATGTCCTGCTTGCGCGAGGGCGTGCGGACCCTGAGTTTGGCAATGAACTGGTCGGCGACCGAAGCTTCCTTCTTCGGGTTCAGCACGCCGAATGGAGAGAAATGCCGGCGTGAGGAGATCGTAATATTCTCCTCGATCGAGCGGCCTTGGATGATGCCGTCGAACTTGCGGTCCTCCGGGCAGAGAACCATGCCGGAATTGATCGACGCCTTCGGATTGTTGGGTGAAACGGCAACGCCATCGATCGCGACACTGCCCTGATGACGGTGGTCTGCGCCATAGAGCAGCCGCGCCATTTCGCTTCGTCCCGCACCGATCAGGCCGAAGAAGCCAAGAATTTCGCCTCTGCGAACGGAGAAATTGATCGGGGTGCGGAGCTTGGAACCCGAGAGGTTTTTGACCTCAAGGCGTACATCGCCGAGCGGCCGCTCGCGCCAGCCCCAGATATTGCTGATCTCGCGGCCGACCATTTCGGCGATGATCTGCTCGCGGGTCGTCTTACTGATATCAGGATGGTGGGCGGCAAGCTTTCCATCGCGCAGAACCGTCAGGCTGTCGCAGAGACGAAAGATCTCATCAAGGCGGTGCGAGACATAGATGATGACCGTGCCCTTGGCCTTCAGCTTGCAGATGAGCGAAAACAGGATTTCGCTTTCACGCGAGGAGAGCGAGGAGGTCGGCTCGTCGAGCGCGATCACCCGCGCGTCGAGCATCACGGCCTTGGCGATCTCCACCATCTGGCGGGCACCGATCGACAGCGAGGAAACCTTTGCGGAAGGGTCGACGTCGATGCCGATCTCGTCAAGCTTGGCGCGAACCGTTTCGACCAGCGTCTTGCCATTGATGACACCCGCCTTGCCGGGAAAGCGGCCGAGCCAGAGGTTTTCGGCGACGGTCAGTTCCGGGACGAGCTGAAGCTCCTGATGGATGACGATGACGCCGGCGTGGAAGGCATCGCGGACGGAGCTGTATTTCTGCTCGACGCCATCGATGAGAATGCTGCCTTCATCGGCAGACTGGTCGCCGGACAGCACCCGGATCAAGGTGGACTTGCCGGCGCCGTTTTCGCCCATCAGCCCGTGCACGGCGCCTTTTTCGACGCCGAAGGAGATGTTGGAGAGCGCCTGGACGCCCGGATAACCCTTGGAAATGGTCTTGAATTCGAGGAAAGCCATCATCGCTCCGTCGAGAATGAACCCGGCGGCATGAAACGCCGCCGGGATGAAATCATCACGGACCGATGATTATTCGATGCCAAGGTCCTTGCGAACCTTTTCATAGTCGCCACGCAGCGCCAGCGAACCCGAGGTCAGCGTCACCTTTTCCGGCTCCTTGCCGTTGGCGATCCAGTCATACATATTGAGCGCGGTTTCATAACCGTGACGCTTCGGCGAGATGATGACCGTGCCGAAGAAGCCGGTCGCAGACGGCTTCTTGAACTCGTTGATGGCCGATTCCGCACCGCCGATGCCGACACCGATCATGTTGTCGGCGGAAATGCCGACCGATTCCGACGCGCGAACGGCACCAAGCACGGCTTCATCGTTGAGGCCGAAGGCAACCCAGTACTTCACGTCGGCATGTTTGTTGAGAACGGTCGTGGCGGCGTTGAGCGCTGCCTCGGTGTCGGTCTTTGCCTGCGGCGCGTCATAGATATTCTCAGCCGGGAAGCCGGCAGCCTTCAGAACCGAGATCGCGCCTTCGACACGGTCGACAGCCGTCGGAAGCTGATCGTAGGAGACGCGGATCGCGCCGACATTCTTCATGTCCCAACCGCGCTTCTTCATCTCGTCAACGAGCGCCTGGCCGACGCCTTCGCCGATCTTCGTGGCGGAAATGCCCATGTGCGGCACATCTTCCAGCGGCTTGCCGTCGGCATCGACCAGACGGTCGTCGACGGTCATCAGCTTGAGTTGGTTGGCAGCGGCCTTGGCAACAATGCCGGGACCGAGCTTAACGTCAGGCGTGCAGATGATGAAGCCTTGGGCGCCCTGCGCACCGAGGTTATCGATCGCCGACTGGACCTTTTCGCCATCTTCGGCGCCGATCTTGACGACGGTGAAACCCTTTTCCTTGGCGGCCTGATCGGCAAATTTCCATTCGTCCTGGAACCAGGGCTCCTCCGGCTGCTTCACGATGAAACCGATCTTGACGTCCTCTGCCAAGACGGAGCCGGCGGCCAGAACGGCAAAAGCGCCAGCGAGGATGGCTGCTTTGACGAAGCGCATAATCTCTCTCCCTAAATCTCGATCTGCCGCTCATCGGCAGCGGTCATTGGATAGGAAATAACATCATACCAGTCAATATTTATGTATGATTATTTACGCGAACAGACCAGTGAAAAGCCAGATAAATTCGCATCAGCAGTCACTTCTCGCTCGAAACGGGTCAAATCTGCCCAGAACCGTCACCAGAAAGGTAAAATAAATCCTATATATATTGACATTCAGTCGACCGATAATAGGGTGCCGCCAAATCCGGATCAGCCTCGATCCTCGTGTGGAAAGCATTGTTTTATGGCCATCGATTTGCAGGACAGCACACATTCTGCCCGTATTTCGATGATCGGCGGTGCGCTCCTTGATTTCCGCCTCGGCGATCTGAAAATCCTGCAGCTAGCGAGAGCCTTGAAGGGTCGATCCGGCTCCAGCCGCGAGACATGCCTTAATCGTCCCGAATGCGCATAAAGAGGAAATAGACGATGCCAAACCGCCTTTCTGGAAAACGGGTCTTCATTACGGGTGCTGCGCAAGGGATCGGCCAGGCCATCGCCGAGGCCTTTGCTGCAGAAGACGCGCGCCTCTTCCTAGTCGACCGCGATGAGAAACTGCTCGAAGAAACCGCCGCGCAGTTGGCGGCGAAGGGCGCCGTGCTTGGCTATCAGGCGGCCGACATCACCGATGCTACTGCCATAAAGGCTGCTGTGGCCAAGGCAGGGGAACAGATCGGCAGCATCAATGCCCTCGTCAACAATGCCGGCGTCAACGTCTTTGCCGAGCCTTTGCAGGCAACGGATGAAGAATGGCAGCGCTGCTTCGATATCAATCTCAAGGGCGCCTGGCACTGCTGCCGCGCGGTCTTGCCGCAGATGATCGCCGAAGGCGGCGGCGTCGTCCTCAATATCGCCTCGACCCACGCCTTCACCATCATCCCGCACACCTTTCCCTATCCGCTCGCCAAACACGCGCTGCTCGGCATGACCAAGTCGCTCGGCATCGAATATGCCCCACAGCATGTGCGAGTGAATGCGATTGCGCCCGGCTACGTCTCGACCCAGAAGGTCATCGACTACTGGAACAGTTTCCCCGACCCGGAAAAGGCCAAGGCTGAAACGATGAAGCTGCATCCGGGCGGGCGCATTGCCACGCCGCAGGAAATCGCCATGGCGGCGGTCTTCATGATCTCGGATGAATGCAGCTTCATCAATGCCACCTGCCTGACGATCGACGGCGGCCTGAGCGTCGTGCAACACCAGTGATCGTTTCCGCCTCTCGGCAGAGTTCTGAAGTGCGGCGCACACTGCAGCTGTCTAGTTTTTGCGCAGCAGCATTACTTGACACAATTTTGGGCGATCCATAGAGTTTTATCCATCTGGTAAAAAAGAGGGGAACTCATGAAAAATCAGATCACTA
>Ga0102588_1000412_pt1 | contig 47746 bp, 49 predicted proteins | sample AraplaMF_Col_mMS_FD_76854 | JGI IMG/M metagenome (GOLD analysis project Ga0102588, IMG submission 76854) | Arabidopsis root microbial communities from the University of North Carolina, USA - plate scrape MF_Col_mMS (SPADES assembly) (version 2) | ecosystem: Host-associated > Plants > Roots >...
ATGTGCTGTTCCGCTCGGATGAGGCCGAAAAGGCGGTCGAGGAGAAGCTCGACGCGGCTCTCGGGAAAAAGATGGGCAAGCGGCCGGGCGTGATGGTACGCAGCCGCAAGGAAATCGACGGCATCGTCGCCAAGGCGCCCTTTCCCGAGGCCAAGCCGAATTTCCTGCTGGTCTATTTCCTGCCGGAGGCAGCCGCCTCCGATGCGCTTGAAAAGATGGTAGCGCCCGATGGCGAGGAAGCGAAGCTCGCCGGGCGCGAGATCTATGTGCACTATCCCATCGGCTCCGGCCGCTCGAAGCTGAAACTGCCGGCGCTGAAGCCGGGCACCTCCCGCAACCTCAACACCGTGCGCAAGCTCGCCGACATGGCAGCTGAGATGGAAGACGGTAAGGGCTAAGGCTGGCTGCCACTGCCGGCCACGCCAAAGATCCGGTCGTGCCTGACGGCAACGAGGGGCGACTCGACGGCCGGCAGGAACAGCATCTTCACGAATGTGCGCAGCATCAGCACCTGCTCGGCGAGCGTGTTCGGTTCCTTCAACGTCTTCGAGAGAACGATGCCGCCTTCCAGGACCGAGGAAACCATGTCGGCGAGCTGGTCGACATCGACAGGCTCGCGCGGCATATAGACCTCCATAATCTCGCGGAACATGCGGCCGAAGCGGCGGCGCCAGGCGAGCACGGCGTTGCGGTTGGTCTCCTGTATCTCGCGGTCGAAGAGCCGCTCGTAATAGCAGACGGTCGCCACGAGGCAGCCGGGATGGCCGTTCGGCAGGTCGGCCACCAATTCGGAGAGCAGTTTCAGGCCGAGAAGGAAGGACTGCAGCGGATCATCCATCAGATCGCGCGCGCGGCTGAAGATCTCGTCATAGATGCGTTCGTCATTCTCGATGTAGCGGTTGAGCAGCGCCTTCGCGAGCTCGTTCTTGTCCTTGAAGTGGTAGAAAAAGCCGCTTTTGGTGATGCCGGTTTCGACGATCAGTTCCTCGATGGAGGTGCCGCCGAAGCCCTTCTCCAAGACCGCCGCTTCCGCCACATCAAGGATGCGATTCCGTGTTTCCTCGCCCTTTCGCATATGCCCCTCCTGTACCCACGGTACAGTTTTCAGTGCAACAGGATCGGACCTGCTTGCGCCCCCGGCAGCATCGGCCCATGCAAGGGATTGATTTCAATCCGCAAAATTCGAAACCCTCTGCAGTATACCGCAAGTCGCCTAGTTTGGCAGCGGAATAAGCGTCAGAACATCACCATCGATGGCAGTCATTTCAGGCACCGCGATTGGAGAGGCTTCACAATGGCAAAGTACAGGCATGGGCTGCCGCAGCTAAAGGGCGGCATCTTCATTAGCGATGGCGGCATGGAAACCACGATGATCTTCCATGAAAGCATTGATCTTCCGTATTTCGCTTCCTTCGTATTGCTGGCTTCCGAGGACGGTCGTGAGCGCACGAAGAATTACTATCGCCGCTATCTGGATATTGCCCGCAGGCACGGCACGGGCTTTGTGCTCGACACCGCCACATGGCGCGCCAATCCCGACTGGGGTCAGAAGCTCGGCTACACGACCGAAGCCCTCGGCACCGACCACCGGCATGTCGCAGCGATCTGCGAGATATGCCTGCCCCAGGCGGCGTAACAGCGCGAGCGAGGGCAGGATGATGAGCATGGTTTGGGGCAATGATGCACCGGCGCAGCTGGCGCGATCTGCGGCATGCGATCACAGGGCGAAGGACGCAAGCCGATACGGAGACAGTCGTTGAGGTGGCTCTGCAGGATATGGGTCCTGCAGCTTTCGAGGGCCTCGACGGCCGCATGGCCTACGGGCTCCAGGCGGACCAACGCAAGCGGCGCCCTCTGTGGCGCAGGCGATTGCGGGAGCCCGTCGGCCGTTGACGAAGGGAAGGCGCCTCAGCTTCCGGCTGCGGCGCCTTTCGTCTGTTTGCTCCTGTAGCCGCTGATCTCCTCGCCGGCAGTCGGCGAAAAGCGCAGGTTCCAGAACGTGGCGCAGATCGAGATCAAGGCGACGATGATGAAGGCCGTGGAGAAATCGCCAAGCTCAGGCGTTTCAACACCGTTGAAGGCCATGGAACCGTGCAGCGCCAGTGCGCCGATGCAGATGCCGAGCGAGAGCATCAGTTGCTGGAAGGTCGTGTAGAAGCTCGTCGCCGAGCTCATCCGATCCTGGCCGATCTCGTCATAGGCGATGGTGTTATAGGCCGTGAACTGGAACGACATGAAGAAGGCGCTGAGCACCAGCGCGATGAAGATCAGCGGCATCGGCCAATCCGGCCGGAAGGCGGCGCAGAGGCCGTAGCCGATGGTACCGAGAATGCCGTTGATAACAAGGCTTCGGCGGAAACCGACGCGGCGGAAGACGGCTCGCGCCAGCGGCTTCATGAACAGCGCGCCAAGCGCGGTGGAAATGACGATCTGGCCTGCCGCGGCAGCGGAGAGACCGAAGCCGATCTGAAAGAGCAGCGGCAGCAGGAAAGGCTGCGCGCCCTGGGTGATGCGTGTCAACGAACCGGCGATGACCGAGGTGCCGAAGCTCGGTACCTTCATCAGCGAGAAATCCATGATCGGGGCCGGATGCCTGCGGGCATGGCGGAGATAGGCGATGCCGAAAAGCAAGCCGATGGCGATGAGGAAGATCGCGAACGAGCCCTGCCCTTCATGGCTCGACAGTTCGAAGCCGAAGAGCAGCGAGCCGAGAGAGATGCCTGACAGGATGAAGCCGATCGTGTCGAAAGGGCCGGCAGCCTTGCCCTTCACTTCGTCGATGTAGATCGAGACGAAGATCATGCCGATGATGCCGATCGGCACGTTGATGTAGAAGATCCAGCGCCAGTCGAGATAGGTGACGATGAAGCCGCCGAGCGGAGGGCCGACGATCGGGCCGATCAGCGCCGGCACCAGGAGCCAGGACATGGCGCTCACCATATCCTTGCGGTCGACGCTGCGCATCAGCACAAGGCGGCCGACGGGCATCATCATGGCGCCGCCGATGCCCTGCAGCAGGCGTGCGAGCACCAGGAACGGCAAGGTCGGCGCGAAGGCACAGAGGATGGAGCCGACCACGAAGACGGCGATGGCCGAGCGGAAGACGGTGCGCGAGCCGAAACTGTCCGCCATGCGGCCGCTGGCGGGAATGAAGATCGCCAGACTGAGCAGGTAGGAGGTCAGGGCAATCGACATGGCCGGTGCGTCGACGCCGAAATCGCGCGCCATTGTCGGCAGCGCGGTCGCCAGCACGGTTGCGTCGACGTTTTCCATGAGCATGGCACTCGCGACAATCATCGCGATCACCCGGAAATTGGGTGCTGCGCGCCGAGCCATCGGCGCATGATAAATCTGATCCGACATCGTCAGGGATCACTCGCAGTGGCGCAGCGGAGCACACGGGGCGACAGGGCCGCGGGGATGACATGGCAAGACTGCCAAGGGGAGATGGTTTTGCTATACGCCTGCAATCATGGCGGCGCTATGTCTTTTATGGCAAATCTGCTTTGACGAGAGGTAAAGGCAGATCACCATTCCTTGCACTTTATTGCCCTTCGTGAAGGGGTGGTTTGCGGCCAAAATCGGCTTGCGTGACCGCACCTGCGGCCCTACCTATTAGCCATGACCTCCGCCCTGCAGAAAAACCAGCCAGACACGGCCTTTTCATTCGACAACAGCTATGCGCGGTTGCCGCAGCGCTTCTTTGCTATACAGGTGCCGACGCAGGTGGCGGAACCCTGGCTGATCAAGCTCAACGAGCCGCTGGCGGAAGAGCTGGGACTCGATGTCGAAGCTCTGAGACGTGACGGGGCGGCGATCTTTTCCGGCAACCTCGTCCCCGATGGCGCCGAGCCGCTGGCGATGGCCTATGCCGGCCACCAGTTCGGCCAGTTCGTACCGCTGCTCGGCGACGGGCGGGCGATCCTGCTCGGAGAGGTGATCGACCGCAATGGCCGGCGCCGCGATATCCAGCTCAAGGGTGCGGGGCAGACTCCGTTTTCTCGCCGCGGCGACGGGCGGGCGGCTCTCGGCCCGGTCCTGCGCGAATATATCATCAGCGAAGCGATGTTTGCGCTCGGCATTCCGGCCACGCGGGCGCTTGCCGCCGTATTGACCGGCGAAGGCGTGCGGCGTGAAGAGATATTGCCGGGCGCGATCTTCACCCGCGTGGCGGCAAGCCATATCCGCGTCGGCACCTTCCAGTATCTTGCGGCTGGTGGCGACGAGGACGGCATCAAGGCGCTCGCCGATCATGTCATCGAACGGCACTATCCCGAGCTGAAGACAGCGGAAAATCCCTATCTCGCGCTCTATGAGGCAGTCTGCGACCGGCAGGCGGCGCTGATCGCGCGCTGGCTGCAGGTGGGTTTCATCCATGGGGTAATGAACACCGACAACATGACGATATCAGGCGAGACGATCGATTTCGGCCCCTGCGCTTTCATGGATGCCTATGATCCGATGATGGTCTTCTCGTCCATCGACCAGCATGGGCGTTACGCCTATGCCAACCAGCCGGGCATCGGACAATGGAACCTCGCGCGGCTCGGCGAGGCGCTGCTGCCGCTGATCGATGCGGACAGAGACAAGGCGATCGAGCATGCCAATGCCATCATCAAGGCCTATGGCGAGCGCTTCCACGCCCATTGGCTGCAGGGCATGCGCGGCAAGATCGGGCTTATCTCGGCCGAAGACGGCGATCTCGAGCTGATCCAGTCGCTGCTGGCGCTGATGCAGGCGCAGGGCGCCGATTTCACGCTGATGTTCCGGCGTCTTTCGGCGCTTGCGGACGATCCGGAGGCAGAGACTGAATTCGCCTCGACCTTCCGCGAACCGACCGCCACCGCCGAATGGCTGGCGCACTGGCGCGAACGCCTGTTGCGCGATCCGCAGGCGCCAACCGAGCGCGCAGCGGCCATGAGACACGTCAACCCCGCCTTCATTCCCCGCAATCACCGTGTCGAACAGGCAATCGAGGCGGCCGTGGAAGATGGCGATTTTTCGCTTTTCGAGGCGCTGCTGGCAGTGCTTTCGCACCCCTATGACGAGCAGCCGGCATTTGCGGCCTATATGGACCCGCCGAAGCCCGAAGAGCGAGTGCTCCAGACCTTCTGCGGAACCTGATTTCAACCAACAACCATATTAACTGGAGATAGTGATGACCGACCTTCTCGATATCCCGGTCAAGACCGTTCAAGGGCGTGAGACCACGCTCAACGAATATCGCGGCCAGGTGCTGCTCATCGTCAATGTCGCCTCCAAATGCGGGCTGACGGTGCAGTATGAAGGGCTTGAAAAACTCTATGCCGACAAGCGAGAGAGAGGCTTCGTCATCGCCGGCTTCCCGGCCAACGACTTCAAAGGCCAGGAGCCGGGCACGGATGCGGAGATCCTCGATTTCTGCACCAGCACCTTCGGCGTCGATTTCCCGATGTTTTCCAAGATCTCCGTCAAAGGGCCGGACAAACACCCGCTCTACAAGAACCTGACGAATTCCGGCGTGGAAACGACCGGCGAAGGGCCGATGCGCGAGCGGCTGAAGGGTGCCGGCCTTGCCGGCGACGACAGCGAAGTGCTCTGGAACTTCGAAAAGTTCCTGATCGGCCGCAACGGCAAGATCGTCGCCCGTTTCGCCCCTGATGTGACGGCTGACGATAACCGTCTCGTCTCCGCGATCGACCGCGAGCTTGCAAAGGCGTCCTAAAGCCGCAGTCTCAACGGCCACGAATTGTGGCGGTTGAAAGGCAGGCTTCCCGCTCTATCTGCCTGATCGGCGTGTGTTTTTCGCCACCCTCCGATCCGGCTAACCAGCGGGAGCTGCCTTATGGCAATCATCATTACCTCCATCCTCTTCATTATTTTCGGACTTGCGCTCGGCGCAGGCGGGCTCTGGCTCGTCACGCTCGGCGGCAGCGTTTTTTATCTTTTCGCCGGGCTGATGTTTCTGCTGACGGCGGGCTTGCTGCTCATGCGTAAGGCGGCAGCGCTCTGGGCCTATGCAGTGCTTGTGGTCGCAGCCCTTGCCTGGGCGATCTGGGAGGTGGGGTTCGACTGGTGGCAGCTCGGCCCACGCGGCGGCCTCATCATCCTCTTCGGGCTCTGGCTGCTGACGCCCTGGATCCGCCGGCCGCTCGGCTTTCGCAGCCCGACCGGCACCTATTACGGCGCCAATCCCTGGCCGCTCGCCATTCCGGTCATCGCCGCCATCATCGTCGCTGGCTATTCGATGACGACCGATCCGCACGATCTTGCCGGTGACCTGCCGACACAGGCGGTTGCCACAACGCCCGCCTTCGGCGGCAATGTGCCCGATGGCGAATGGCATCAATATGGGCGCACGCCCTTCGGCCAGCGTTATTCGCCGCTCGACCAGATCACCGTGCAAAATGTTTCCACCCTGAAAGAGGCCTGGCGCTACCAGACCGGCGACGTGAAGCGGCCTGACGATGTCGGGGAAACGACCTATCAGGTGACGCCACTGAAAGTCGGCGACACGCTCTATCTCTGCACGCCGCACAACTGGGCAATCGCGCTCGATGCCAGGACCGGCCAGCAGAAATGGAAATATGATGCCAATTCCGGCATGAATCCGGACCGGCAGCACCAGACCTGCCGGGGTGTGACCTATTACAGCGATGAGGCGATACCTGCCGGCCAGCCCTGCAAGGAGCGCGTCTACCTGCCGACGTCGGATGCGCGGCTGATCGCGCTCGATGCGACCAACGGGCAGGTCTGCACCAGCTTTGCGGAACAGGGCGTGCTGCAGCTGCAGGCCGGCATGGAGTACAATCCGGCAGGTTATTATTACTCCACCTCGCCGCCAGTCGCCGTTGCGGGAAAAATCATCATCGGCGGGGCGGTCAACGACAATTATTCGACGAAGGAACAGTCCGGCGTCATTCGCGCCTATGACATCAACAGCGGCGCGCTGATCTGGAACTGGGATTCCGGCAATCCGGACCAGACGACGCCGCTGCCGGAAGGACAGCACTACACGACGAATTCGCCGAACAGCTGGTCGGTCTTCAGCGTCGATGACCAGCTCGGCATGGTCTATATTCCGCTCGGCAATCAGGTGCCGGACCAGCTCGGCATGAACCGCAGCGCCAATGTCGAGAAGTTCTCCTCTTCGGTGGTGGCGCTCGACATCAATACTGGCCAGCTGCGCTGGGTGCAGCAATTCGTCCACCACGATCTCTGGGACATGGACGTACCTGCTCAGCCGGTGCTTCTCGATCTGACGAAACAGGACGGGACGGCGGTGCCAGCGCTGGTGGCATCCACCAAGCAGGGCGATCTCTATGTGCTCGACCGACGCACCGGCCAGCCGATCATTGCCTTCAAGGAAATCCCGGCGCCTGACGGAGCAATACCGGAAGATCACACGTCGCCGACGCAACCGATCTCGGATCTCACCTTCTCGCCGGAACCGCTGCAGGAGAAGGATATGTGGGGTGTCTCGCTCTTCGACCAGCTTGCCTGCCGCATCGAGTTCCACCGCTACAAATATGAGGGCCGCTATACGCCGCCCTCGCTGCAGGGAACGATCGTCTATCCCGGCAATTTCGGCACTTTCAACTGGGGTTCGGTCGCGATCGATCCGGAACGGCAGGTGATGTTCGGCATGCCGACCTATCTCGCCTTCACCTCGCGCCTGGTGCCGGCAGCCGATATTCCGCCGCGCGGGCAGGACGAGAAGGGCAGCGAACAGGGTCTCAACCGCAATGACGGCGCACCTTACGGCGTGTTCATGGGACCATTTCTCGGGCCGCTGCAGATCCCCTGCCAGGCACCGCCATGGGGCTATGTCGCCGGCGTCGACCTGCGTACCGGCCGCATCGCCTATATGCACAAGAACGGCACGGTGCATGACATGACGCCGTTGCCCCTGCCCTTCAAGGTGGGCGTGCCCGGCATCGGCGGACCTATGGTGACCAAGGGCGGCGTCGCTTTCCTGGGTGCAGCCGTCGACAACTATCTGCGCGCCTATGACGTGACAAACGGCCGCCAGCTCTGGCAAGCCCGGCTTCCTGCCGGCGGACAGGCGACGCCGATGACCTATACGACCGATGACAACAAGCAATATGTCGTCATGGTCGCCGGCGGGCATGGCTCGGTCGGCACCAAGCCGGGCGACTATGTGATCGCGTACACGCTGCCGTAGCAAAGCGATAGCGAGGCACAAGCTCCGGACACGATTGCCCCATCATGCTGCTGCCGGTTTTTCAGGGAGACTTTTTCATGGAAATCGGTAGCAGCCTTTCAATTTATTCCGGCCTTGGTTCGCTTTTCGAGCAGGGCAAATCCAAGAACAAGCAGACCGACGAATTCAGCGGCAGCACGCGCAATCAATCCGGCGCCGGCCTGCAGCCGAGCACGACACCGCCGTCGATCGCCAATACGATGTGGGCAGTGCAGGCCAGCAGCGAGATCTATATCAACCCGCCCTCCGATGCTGAAATGGAAGCCAAGGCGGCAAAGAGCAGCCTGGTCGATGAATTCACCAAATGGAGCAGCATGACGCCGGAAGAATTCATCCGCGCCCGCTATCTGGCTGCCCATAATCTCACCGAAGACGATCTGAAGGCGATGCCTGCCGACGAGCGCGCGGCGATCGAGAAGGAAATCGCCGAGCAGATCAAGCGCGAACTCGCCGGTATTGAGAATGACGGAACCAAGACGACAGACGAGGTTCCCGCCGCCTGAGGCTGGAACACCAACCGAGATGCGGCGGAGAGCACTCTTCGCCGCTTTTCTACTCCGGCAACCCCGCCATTCGAAGAGCCTCGATATATCGGCTACGGTCGTCCGGTCGCCGAAACGGCGGCAGGATATCGGCAAGATTCGAAAGCCGGAGCGCAGGATCCAACTGGCACAGGCGAGCGACCGTTCCCTGCGCTTCCGCACTCCGCCCACTCATGACCTGACCCGCCGCCATCACGCGCATCGCGCTCGGATAGTTCGGCTGGTGGCGTAACGATCTTGCCGCCCAGGCGGCGGCATCTTCGTAGTGTCCGGCGCAGAAATGCGCCAGGGCGGTGTTGAACTGCCAGGCAAACAGGCGCGGATCCAAAGGGCTCAGGCGCATAGCGAGGGCTGCATGTTCGACGGCCTTGTCGGGCTCGCCAAGGCAGGCTTTCACCCAGCTGCTGGTGCCCAGGGCAGCGGCGAGATTCGGATTGAGGAAGAGCGCGCGATCGATACAGGCCGCACTGTCATCGAGGTCGCCGCCCACATAGCCGAGGACATATCCACCATAGGAGAGCGCAACCGCATCGTCCCAGCCGAGTTCGACTGCTCTTCTGGCCAGTCGGGTCGCTTCGGCAATCTCCTCAGCGGGATTGGCCATCCAGCCATTGCTCTTTCGGGTCGCGTAGCATCGCGCCGCCCGGGCATAAGCTATGGCGAACTCCGGGTCGCGCTCGATCGCCTTCATGAACAGCCGCAAGGCCTCGTCGGTGACCGATCTGTTGGTGATCGTCCGGTCAAAAGCCGCCAGCCCGCGCAGATAATAGTCGTAAGCGTCTAGGCTCTCCGTCGGCTTGCGTTTGGCGCGCTCTATCTCCGCCTCTTCTACCTTCGGCGTTATTGCACCGACGATACTCGAGGCCACCTGATCCTGAAGATCGAATATATTTGCCAGCGTCCCATCAAAACGGTCTGCCCAAAGATGCGCACCCGTCGACGTGTCGATGAGTTGTCCGGCAATACGAAGCCGGTCACCCGTCCGGCGCACACTTCCCTCGACCACATAGCGCACGTTCAACTCGCGCCCGACCTGCTTGATGTCAACAGCCTGCCCCTTGTAGGTGAAGCTCGAATTCCGCGCGATGACGTAGAGATGGCGGAATTGGGCGAGGGCGATCGTGATATCCTCCACGATGCCATCGGCAAAATATTCCTGCTCCGGATCGCCGCTCAAATTCTGAAATGGCAATACCGCAACCGATGGCCGATCGTGATGCTTCGTCGGGGCTGAGACGGCCTGCATCTGCAAGATGACGTCAGGCCCCGATGCGGCCCGCTGATATCCGGGTTGTTGTCGCGACTGCAGCGAAACGGCCAGGGAGGACGTCTCTGCTTCGGGTTCGGCGCCGAGATGCTTCTTCACGAGAGCCCGGCAGGCCTCGAACTGGCGCATGGCCGCGTTCTCGTGCCCCCTGAGAATGTGGATCCGCATCAGCGCCCGATGGGCGGCCTCCATCGTCGCGTCAGAGGCGAGCAATCTCTCGGCGAGTCCTTCGCAGGCTGGCTCTTCCGCGGAGCCCGGATCGGAAAGCATGAGGCTCAACCGCTCCACGAGCTGCAGCGCCTTGCGCCGATATGTGCTCTGGTAAGGTCCGAACCACTCATCCAGCCCGTCCGGAATGGACTCGCCTGCAAGCATCTCACCGCGGTAGAGGTCCGCTGCAAAGGCAAGATCAGCGGCCCCGCCCGCCTCCAGCTTCCGGTCGAAGATCGAAATGTCGGCTTCGTCCAGGCCGAAAATCAGGACAACTGTCTCCTGATCCCCGTCGATGTAGACGGTGGCTTCACTGCTCGCCGGAAACGCCCGCCTGATATCGACCAGCGCCTGCCGCAAGCTATTGCGGGCCTGCTCATTGCTTCGTCCCGGCCAGAAGGCTTCGGAAAGCAGTTCCCTGCGACAACCGCGGCGGCCTGCAAGGACCAGGGCAGCAAAAAGAAGCGACGTCTTGCGCGTGGCGAAGCGCACTTGCCGGTCGTCCAGGGAGGTAATTTCGAGGCCGCCTAGCAACCTGATGCGCACAGAAAGTCTCCAGATTTGGATGGCCGCCGCAGAATAGCATTTGGAAAGACGGATTTAACACCGATTTAGCGGCGGCTTGTCGAAGTTTTCTTGCCCGTTCACGCCCAGCCCAACAGCCCGAAAACACCCGCATGGCACATTCCCACTCACACATCTCACAAATAGGAGACTGGGAAATGGCTCACACGGAAACTCACGCTGCCGTCAGCGCGCCGATACGACAGGTGTCCGAGTCCAGGGTGAACAGCATCACAATATTGGCCGCTGCCGTGAGGCAGTGGCGCAGGGCCGTCGCGAGACGGAAAGTGCTGGCGGACCTGACGCCTGATCAGCTGAGAGATATCGGTCAACCAGAGATCAATCGCCCGGCGCTCGAAATCAAAGCAGGTCTGATGACGAACCTGATGTCAATGCGGTAATCAGCAAATTCAATTGCGTCGCTGCGACGAAACAAAGGCCGCTCGGCTCCTGCCGAACAGCGGGATCTTCCCGTTTCAGACCATCTCGACGATCATGCGGCCGACTTCGGCGAAGACGGGGTTGAACTCATCCATCTTCACGGTCGTTTCCGCCATATAGACGGCGGCGACGATCGGGCCGCGTTTGGGTGGCCAGATGATGGCGATATCGCCGGCCGAACCGTTGTCGCCTGTTCCAGTCTTGTCACCGATCTTCCAGTCGGACGGCAGGCCCGCACGCAGGCGCGGGCCACCGGTCGTGTTCGCAATCATCCAATCGACCAGCTGATTTGCAGAGGTTTCCGCCAGGACCGAGCCGAGGGCGATGTTGCCGAGCGTATCGAGCATGGCATCCGGCGTGGTCGTGTCGCGCGGATCGCCTTTCGTCGCCTCGTTCAGCGCAGTTTCCATGCGGTCGAGCCTTGTCGTACCGTCGCCGATGGAGCGCAGCCAGTCGGTGAGTGCAGCCGGGCCGCCGAAACTTTCCAGCATCAGGTTGCCGGCCGTGTTGTCGCTCAGCGTAATGCCGGCCTTGCAGATCTCGGCCATCGTCATACCCTCGCCGCCGGCGTGCTTTTCGGTCTCGGGCGAATAGGTGACGAGCTTTTCCTTGCCGTAGGTGACCCGCCGGTCGAGCTTTTCATCACCCTTGTCGACACGGGCGAGAACGAGGCCGGCGGCCAGAACCTTGAAGGTGCTGCACATGGCGAAGGGCTCGCTGCCGCGATAGCCGAAGGAGACATTCGTATCACTATCGAGAACGGAGACCCCGAGGCGCCCGCCGATACGCGCTTCCAGCGCTGCAAGCCGCTTGTCGATATCGTCATCCTGTTGCTGCTGCGCGCGGACGCGGGTCGCAAAGCCCAGCGCAGGCAGCAGCAAAGCCGAGCCCATGAAGCTGCGGCGGGTCAGGCTGTGAATCATGGAGACCTCCGGGGAATCAGGATCACAGGCGTAAGGCCCGATTGCGGCGGCATCTCGGCTTTTTGGCGGGATCAGGCGGCGCGCGTAACTTCAACGGTTACGTGCGACAACTCGTCCAGGCTCGAAAGCCTCTCCTTGTAGAAGGCGGTGTCGCGCGACTGCGGCGTCAGCACCGCAACGATCGCAGCATGATGGCCGGGGCCGACCTGCCAGACATGGAGATCGGTGATGCGGTCGCCATCGCCTTCGATCACATCGCGGATTTCATCCGGCAGCGTTTCACCCTCCGAGAGCACGTCGAGCAGAACAGCGCCCGAGGATTTCAGCAGCCCCCAGGACCATTGCGCGATGATAAGAGCGCCGACGATGCCCATCAGCGGATCGAGCCAGAGCCAGCCATAGAGGCTGCCGAAGGTGAGCGCGGCAATGGCGAGCACCGAGGTCAATGCGTCGGCGATGACGTGCATATAGGCGGAGCGAATATTGTTATCCGCATGACCATGGTGGCCATGATCGTGGCCGTGGTGATGATCGTGATGGTGATCATGTCCGTGTCCATGATGGTGGCCGCCGCTACCGCTCAACATCCAGGCACTGATGAGGTTGACGGCAAGGCCGATGACGGCGACGGCGATCGCCTGGCTGAAGCTGATCGGCACGGGCGACGTGATGCGCAGGAAGCTCTCCCATCCCATCAGCAGGGCAATCATCGCCAGAATGATGGCGCTCGCGAAGCCGGCGAGATCGCCGAGCTTGCCGGTGCCGAAGGTGAAGCGCGGGTTGCGAGCCTGTTTGCGGGCGAAGAGATAGGCAAGCGCAGAAATGAGCAGCGCACTGGCATGGGTGGACATATGCCAGCCGTCGGCCACCAATGCCATCGAGCCGTAGATCGTGCCGGCGGCGATTTCGACCACCATCATGACCGCGGTCAGCGCGATCACCAGCCAGATGCGGCGTTCGTTCCGGGCATGATCCTGCCCCAGGAAGACATGCTCATGTCCGTGTGTATTCGTTCCTGATATCATCGCCATCTCCTTATCGATCCGGCTCAGCGGATATAGGTTCGCAATACTTCCGATATTTCCTCGACCGCTTCCGCCCTCGCCTTCTCGTCGGCGGCATGCAGCACATGTTCATGCAGATGGTCGTCCAGCACCTCGCCCGTCAGCCCCGTCAGCGCGCCGCGCACGGAGGCCAGAAGCTGCAGGATCTCGCCGCAGGGGCGCTCGGCTTCCAGCGCACGCTCGACGGCTTCGAGCTGGCCGCGGAGGCGACTGACGCGGGCGATGAGCTTCTTCTTCTGATGAGTGGTGTGGGACACGCTGATCTCAAAATTAGGATAGGGGGGTACCCTATCTTAACTTCCATAAAAAGCAATCCGGCAATGGCCAGTTCCGCGCCCATCTGCCATTGACAAACGGGCGGTTTAGGAGGATTGATCTCCGCATGATCGAGACCGCGCACCATAACCGCTCGTATTTTTGGCTGTACCTGTAAAGGGCGGCCGAGACAGATCATAATGTCAACAAGCCGCCGTCAGGCGGCTTTGTTGTATCAGCAGCGTCCTGATGGCATAAACTTCGAAAAGGACGCGAAGACCATGCTTGAAATCGAAGACAGCGAAATATCGCTCATGCGGCCGCCGGTCGTGACGATCCGCACCGCAAAGCCCCGCGACATATCCGAACTCCACGAGATGATCGGCCTTCTCGCCATCCATCACGGCGATATTTCCGCCTCGACGCCGGAACAGCTCGAACGCGATCTCTTCGGTCCGACGCCATGGATTTCGGCCATCGTCGCCGACGGCAGCGACGGTCTGATCGGCTATGCCATCCTCGTTCCGCTCTACAGGGCGCAGGAAGGCAAGCGCGGTATGGACCTGCATCACCTTTTCGTGCGTGACGGCCATCGCGGCCACGGCACCGGCCAGCTTCTCGTCGACCGCGCCCGTGAAACGGCACGGCTTGCAGGCTGCGACTACCTCTCCGTCAGTGCTGCGACCGGCAACCTCAAGGCACATCGCTTCTACGAACAGATGGACTTCACCCCTCGCCCGGTCACCGGCATGCGCTATATGCAGTCCCTGTCGTGAGCGGCACCAGCCGCTCGGCCATCTTGCAAGGAGGAAAGCATGACCCGACTGGCGGTGGTTCTGACCGAAGGGTTCGCCGACTGGGAAGTGGGGCAGCTTGCTGCCTCCGCCCGCACCCATTTCGGCTTCGACGTGGTAACGGCAAGTCCCGGCGGCGCGGAAGTGCGCTCCATGGGCGGCATGCGGGTGGCACCCGATTCGGTCGCCGAGAACCTGCATGGCGACGCCTTCGATGCGCTGGTCATTTGCGGCGGAACGATCTGGGAGACGGAAAAGGCGCCGGATCTTTCGCACGTGGTCAATGATTTCATTGCGCGCGGCAAGCTCGCCGCTGCGATCAGCGGCGGGACGCTGGCGCTGGCGCGTGCCGGTGCGCTCGATCAGGTTGCCCATACCAGCAATGCGCCCGACTTCCTCGCCGACGCCGAGGGCTATCATGGCCAGGCGCATTACCGTGAGGGACCGCAGGCGGTTCGCTCCGGCATGATCGTCACTGCGCCGGGTTCGGCGCCGATTACCTTTACGGCAGAGATCTACCGGGCGCTCGGCTTCGGCAGCGAAGAGCTCGACACCTATGTCCAGATCTTTGGTGCGGAGCATCAGCCGAAGGCGGCCTGAACCCCACCAAGCGCGCACCGATCACTTGAGCCGTCGAGACTCTCTCGGCAGGCTGTCTCCAGGCGCCACCTCATGCACCGGGCGGGTCGCCCATTGGTGAAGCGCCCTCTTTACGAACAGAAAGGCCGCAGCCCTTGCCTGCGCCAGATCGCCGGGATCATCGAGACGGCTCGCGATTTTTGCCTCCATGACGGCAAGCGTATCGGAAAACCAGCGCGCAAGAACGGCATTGCGCGCGGCAAGTCGGTCCCGCATGCGAGCAATCGCAGCGTCTATTTCCTCAAGGGTCGGGTGCTTCATTGTGGCACGCTACTTGCTCGGCACCGCCTTCAAATAGGCCGAGATCGCTTCGATATCGGACTGCGGCAGGTGAGCGATATTTTGCTGCACGTCGACCATCTGGCCGCCGGCGGAGTCGAAATCGGGGGTGAAGCCGGTCTGCAGGTAGTTGGTGATATCGGCCGCGCTCCAGGAGCCGATGCTCTTCGAGCCCGGCGTGATATCGGGTATGCGGCCCTTGCCTTCCGGATTCGGGGCGCCGGCGAGCCATTGGTCGCGAACGAAGCCGCCGAGGGAATCGCGCGGAGTGTGGCATTCGCCGCAATGGCCGAGACCCTCGACCAGATGCTGGCCGCGCTTCACCTTATCATCGGCACCGGCGAGCACGACGCGCGGCTGATCGTTGAAATAGAGAAGCTTCCAGCCACCGAGCGCCAGGCGGATATTGAAGGGGAACGGCAATTCGTGCGGCGGGGCGACGTTGGTGCTCTTCGGCAGCGTCTTCAGATAGGCGAAGAGATCGTTGACGTCCTTATCGCTCATGCGCGCATAGGAGCCATAGGGGAAGGACGGATAGAGATGCTGGCCGCCGGGGCCGACGCCGCGCTTCATCGCATTGCCGAACTGAGCGAGCGTCCAGCGACCTATGCCAGCCTGCTCATCCGGGGAAATATTCGGGACATGGAAGGTGCCGAAGGGGCTTTTGAGCGCAAGGCCGCCGGCAAGGGTCAGCTTCGCATCGCCTTGCGCACCGGGTGTCGCATGACAGCTGACGCAGCCGCCGGCCCAGAACACCTTTTCACCATCAGCGACATCGGGCGCGCCGAGATTGGCCCAATGGCTTTGCGGCAGCGGATCCGGCGCGGTGACGAAATAAAAAACTGCGCTGCCAATCATGACGACGCCGATGAGACAGAGCACAAAGCGGATGAACCTGCGGACCATGCGCCGCCTTCCTTCTATCGATATCAAGGGCATTCCGGGATTCGCTGGCCCGGCCTCGCTGCCGGGGAGAATAAGGCGATCCGCACCGGCGGCAAGAGCCGGTGCGGATTGCGGAATCATGCGGGAATGCTCTAGCGCCTAGTCCTTCTTGATGCGATAGAGCTGATGACAGCCGCCGCAATTGCCGCCGACCGTGTTCAGCGCCGCGCCGACGCCGGCAGCATCAGCCGGAAGCTGGGCGAGCACGGTTTCGGTGTCGGTAGACAGCTTCGCGGCGCGTGCCTTGAAGTCATCCATGTTTTCCCAGATCTTCGGGCTTGCTTCGCTGTCGCCCGTCTCGGTGCCCGGCTTGAACTGATCCGGGAAAGCCTTCGCCGTTGCGGCGATCGTCGTCAGCGCCGTCTTCACGGCTTCGGCATCATAAGGCTTGGTGCCCTTGGCGATGGCAGCGAGGGAACCTGCTGCACCGCCGATCTGCTTCATCATTCCAATGCGTGCGTCATGCGTGCCGTCGGCGGCCATGGCCGAACCGATGGCGATGCCGGCAAGCGCAACAGCCGCCGTTACTGTTTTCCAATTCATATTCTCTCTCCAATGTTCCACCGGCGAAGCCGGCCGAGGGCAATCTGCACCGGGATCATGACAAAATCCATGTGGCCGCATAGTCACGTTTGGCCGGATCCTCATAAAAACAATGTGATAGGAACAGGCTGGCTCAGGCCGTCTTCCACCCTTGCCAAAGGCTGATCGCGGAGATGACGACCAGCAGCAGGCCGGCGAGACGGCCGATGACGGCAGTCGTATTCGGGTTGGAAACCAGGAGATCGCGGCTGCGGCCGGCGGTCATGGCGAGCGTGCCGTAAACAGCAAGCTGCGTCAGCACGGTCATGATGCCCATGATCAGACCCTGCAGCCAGATCGGCCCATATTCCGGCTTTATGAATTGCGGATAGACGGCGAGCACGAAGATATAGGCCTTGGGATTGACGAGGCAGGTGACCGCACCCTGCCGGAACGCCTTCCAGGTGGATCGCGCCGTGCCGGGGCCGACCGCCTCGACCTTGATCGAGCTCTTCATCAGCGAGATGCCGATCCAGATCATATAGCCGACGCCGGCAAAGAGCAGCACGTTGAAGATCTGCGGCAGCATGGCGACCAGAATGCCGACGCCCGCCGCACCATAGGCCGAATGCACGGCCCCGCCGAGCATGATGCCGCTGGTGGCGGCCAGCCCGCGCTTGGTGCCGCCCGTCAGCGAGTTGGCGAGCACGAAGAGCATGTCCATGCCGGGTACGATGATGATGCCGAAGAGAAGGGTGAAGTAGAGCCAGAGGCTTTCGTGGTAATCCATGTCAGTTGTCCATCCCGTATTTCCGTGCGCTTTTTCAGGAAGTGCATCAATTTCAATCCGATAGATGGCTCTATACGGGAAGCCAACTGACAGTGTATTGTCAGGAGCGTTGGAGAAAGGGCGACAAATGCGCAAGGCCTCCAGACTTTTCGAGATCATCCAGATATTGCGGCTGGCGAAGAAGCCGATGACCGCAGCCGCCATGGCCGAGAGGCTGGAAGTGACGGTGCGCTCGATCTACCGCGATATCGCCGCGCTGCAGGCGATGCGGGTGCCGATCGAAGGCGGGCGCGGCATCGGCTACATCATGCGGCCGGGCTTCGATCTGCCGCCTTTGATGTTTTCGATCGAGGAGACGGAAGCGATCGTGCTGTCGCTGGCGCTCCTGGAGCGCACCGGCGACGAGGAACTGAAGCTCGCGGCACGACGCGTCAACCAGAAACTTGCCGGCGCCGTGCCGCCGCCGCTGCGGCAGGCGATGGAAAACAAGGCGCTGTTTGCCTGGGGCACGATCGCCCCGGCGCCCGCAGGCGTGGACCTTGCCATCGTGCGGCGGGCGATCCGCGACGAGCGCAAGCTAGCCCTCAGCTATCGCGACGAGATGGGACGCGCGACCGAACGGATGATCCGCCCGATCGCGCTGATCTATTATTCCCAGACCGCCAATATCGTAGCCTGGTGCGAACTCAGGCAGGCGATCCGCAATTTCCGTGGCGACCGGGTGGAGGCCTGTTCGGAAGCCGACGTCTTTTTCAAGGGTGAAGGCGACGGCCTGCGCTCGCTGTGGACCGAGAGCTGGACGGAAAAGCCGCTGGCCGCGAACGTCTAGAGCGCCATGCCGCCGGAGACCTCGATGCGCTGGGCGTTGACCCAGCGGTTGGCTTCCGTCAGCAGCGAGGCGATCATCGGGCCGATGTCGTCGGGCACGCCGGCGCGGCCAAGTGCCGTCATGGAGGCGACCCTGCGGTTTATCTCCGGATTGTCGCGCACGATGCCGCCGCTGAAGTCGGTAGCGATGGCGCCAGGTGCGACCGTGTTGACGGCGATGCCGCGTGCGCCGAGCTCATTGGCCATGTAACGCGTCAGCACCTCGACCGCCCCCTTGAGCGAGCCGTAGGCCGAGGAACCCGGCACGGCGACGCGGGCGAGGCCGCTGGAGAGGTTGACGATGCGGCCGCCGTCGGCGATCACGGGAAGAAGCTTCTGCGTCAGGAAGAAGACGCCCTTGAAATGGATGTTGTAGAGCTTGTCCATTTCCTCCTCGGTCGTCTCAAGGATCGAAGCGTGGTAGCTGGTGCCGGCATTGTTGACGAGGAAGTTGAAGCGCTCGCGGCCCCAGCCCTTCAGCACCGCGCGGACACTGTCGACGAAGGCGTCGAAAGCGCCGACATTGCCGGTGTCGAGCTGCAGGGCAGCAGCCTTGCAGCCGAGCGCTTCGACCTCGGTGACGACCTTGTCGGCCTCGGCACGGTTGGAGTTGTAAGTGAAGATCACGTTAACGCCATCACGGGCGAGGCTGACGACGGTGTTGCGGCCAAGACCGCGGCTGCCGCCGGTGACGATTGCGATTTTGGAATTTGCCTTCTGATCGGTCATCTCGGTTGCTCCTTGTTCGGATGACTGGAATCTAGGTCCTGACACCCCTTTTCTTGAATGCCGAAAGCCTCGAACTTCTTGCCTATTCCTCCAGACAGGTTGTCGCCTCCAGTCTACGGAGTAAGATGGCGGGCAAAGGCCGCTATCCGGAGAATGACGATGTCCAATGAAATCAAGACTGTACTCAACCAGTACATGGACAGCCATGGGGGCGGCGACGGGCTATTTGCAACTGCCCTGCCCGACTTCTACCTGATGCGTTCTTCCACGCTCACCATGCCGAAGCCGGCGATCTACCGGCCGGCGCTCTGCATTATCATCGACGGCGCCAAGCAGATCATGTTCGGAGAGCGGCTCTATACCTATACAGCCATGCAGGCGCTGGTTATCAGCGTGGAAATGCCTGCCTTCGGCCAAGTGATCGAGGCAAGCGTGGAACAGCCGATGATCGCGCTGACGCTGGAGCTCGACGTCACGATCCTGCGCGAGGTTCTGGAGGAGATGGAAACGCCGCCGAAGCCATCGGGTGAAGGCGGTCCCGGCGTTTTCGTGCAGCATTTCGGGGCGGAGCTGCAGGATTGCATCCTGCGGCTGATGCGCATGCTCAACACACCGAAATCTATCCCGATCCTGCGACAGGCGATCCTGCGGGAGATCAGCTTCTGGCTGCTGTCAGGTGAAAACGGCAGCGAGGTCTGCAAGCTGGCGCTGCCCGGCAGCCAGACGCGGCGTGTGGCAGATGCCATTCACCTGCTGCGCGACAATTTCACGGCGCCGGTGCGAGTGGAGCAGCTGGCGGCGGCAGCCAGGATGAGCCCCTCCTCCTTCCACCAGCATTTCAAGATGCTGACTTCGATGAGTCCGCTGCAATATCAGAAGCAGCTACGGCTTCTGGAAGCGCGGCGGCTGATGGTGGCAGATGGCATCAACGCCGCCAACGCCGCCTATCGGGTGGGATATGAAAGCGCCTCGCAGTTCAGCCGCGAATATGCGCGCATGTTCGGCACGTCACCGAAGAAGGATGCGCTGGAGCACCGGGCACAGCCTGCGCCGATCGCCATAGAGGTCGCTTAGTAGGATAGTGTGCGGCTGTCTTCTCGGCCGAAACCGCGGATCGCCATGCGGTCCGCATAGACATCGACGATGGCGAAGGTGTTTTCGCTCTCGGTATCGACCACGCCCTTGAAATTGACGAAGTGGCAGCCGCCGACCTTGCCGTAGTTGCCGACATGGTTATGGCCGTTGAGATAGGCAACGACATTCTCCTGCGAGGATAGCAGTTCGACGATACGCTCGCGGTCCCACATGTCATGCTCGCAAGGCGGATGAACGGGGAAGTGATTCATCACGATCACCTTCTCACCCGCAGCCTTCGCCTGCTCGATTTCACTTGCCAGCCAAGCGAACTGCTCGTCGCTCAGCGATGCGTTCCACTCATGGGCATTATCGGCGCCTGCGGCCAGCAGAGCCGCCAGACGTTCGCGGCCAAGCGCACGGAAGGCATGGCCTTCCGGCGGCGCGAAGGTGCTGACTTCATTGCCGTTGAGCACGATGAAACGGAAACCGTGGCGCCGGAAGCTGTAATAGGGCGCCGGCATGCCGATCCGTTCCGCAACCTTTTCCAGATGTTCGGGCGCGACGCCGAAATCGTGATTGCCGAGCAGGAAATATGCCTCGTGGCGCAGCGTTTCATAGACCGGCAGGATATGGTCGAAGCTCTTGAAATCGCGGTCGATGATATCGCCGAGCGTCATGACGAAGCTCAGTTCCTCGCCATTGAAGGTCTCAATCGCGGCCGCGACCTTGGCGAGGCTGTTGGCATAATAGCGCCCCATTTCGACCTGCGGTTCGATGGCGGCATATTGCGGATCGGCGATGATGCCGAAGCGGAAAAGGGGAAGATCGGCTGATGACATGCGCGGTGGTTTAGAAGCCACGGATGACAGCGATGTGACGTGCTGCCAACCGTGGTTCTCAGCCGGAATCGCAGTTCCCTACCTTATCGCCGACACCTGCTCGCGGCGGCCGGCAAAATAGGGCAAGGCAAACATATAGAGGCCGCTGAACAGCAGCAGGAAAAGTGGCGGCAGCGGCGAATAGACCACCCAGGCCGGTGGCGTGCCGAGTGCCATCGTGGCGAAATTGGCAATGACCGTCACCGTGAAGATGATCGACAGCCAACGGTGGAGCTGGCGGATAGACTTGTTCCAGTTCACTGATATTTCCTCCTCAAACAGCCCAATGTTACGTATCAATCCACACGTGCCAGAACCTGCTGCAGATTTTCGAAGAAGCGCTGCCATCCGAACTTGGCGCCCTGATAGGCCTGCTCCTGATCCGGGCGGAAGCCGGACTGTTCCATGCGCAGATGGGTGCCTGAACCCATGGGTGTCAGCGTCCAGGTGACGGTGCTTTCGAGGCCGTAGGCATCCCAGGTATAGGCAAGCGTCCTGTTCGGCTCGATTTCCAGTACCCGGCAATCGACGGAGCCCCATTCGGCGCTGAGCTTGAAGCGGTGATCCGGAACGGGCTTGAAGTCGTTCTTCATCAGCCATTCCTGGATCAGATGCGGTTGGGTGAGCGCACGCCAGATCTTTTCGGGCGGGAAGGCGATCTCCCGCTCGACGATGACGGAGCGGATTTCAGTTGCGGTGTCGTTCATTGGTCCATCCTTTTGAGCAAATCTTCCAAAGCATCGAACCGGCTTTCCCAGAAGCCGGCCATCTCTGTCGTCCAGTCCGCCAGAGGCGCAAGCGCCTTGATCTCGGCGGTATAATGGGTCTGGCGGCCTTCATGACGGTCGCGCACCAGACCGGCGGTTTTGAGCACCGCCAGATGTTTCGATACGACAGGTTGAGAAACACCGGCCCGCGCCGTCAGCGCGCCGACGGTCTTCTCGCCTTCGCGGCACAGGCGCTCGAAGATCGCCCTTCGGGTCGGATCGGAAAGCGCCCTGAAAAGCGCGTCATGAGCATTCGACATGCGAATTCATACCCGTTTAGCTATGGATTGACTTATAGCCATATGGGTATGAATGAGTCAAGCGGCCTTCCGATTACCGGTGTGCCAGGCTCTCGCGGAAACGAAAACACCCGGCGCTTGGCGGCGCCGGGTGTTGAAAAGCCGAATGTTCGGAAGAACTTACTTGGTCGCCGCTTCGTAGCGCTCCAGGACGTAGTCCCAGTTGATCAGGCTGTCGACGAAGGCTTCGAGATACTTCGGACGGGCATTGCGATAGTCGATGTAGTAGGAGTGTTCCCAGACGTCGACGCCGAGGATCGGGGTGGCGCCATGAACGAGCGGGTTTTCGCCGTTCGGGGTCTTGGAGATTTCGAGCTTGCCGTTCTTGACGGAGACCCAGGCCCAGCCGGAGCCGAACTGAGTGGCGCCGGCATTGGCGAAATCGGCCTTGAACTTGTCATAGCCGCCGAGGTCGGACGTGAAGGCAGCTTCGAGCTTGCCCGGCAGCTTGTTGCCGCCGCCGCCCTTCTTCATCCACTTCCAGAAATGGATGTGGTTGTAGTGCTGGGCAGCATTGTTGAACAGGCCGGCATTGGTGCCGAAGGACTTCTTGACGACCTCTTCCAGGGAGAGGTCGGCCAGGCCGGCTTCCGCTGCAAGCTTGTTGCCGTTGTCGACGTAAGCCTTGTGGTGCTTGTCGTGGTGGAACTCCAGCGTCTCCTTCGACATGAAGGGAGCAAGGGCTTCGTAGTCATAGGGAAGTTCAGGCAATTCGAAAGCCATATCAGATCTCCTCTTGGCAATAGATTGCGTCATCGGCAGGTGAGGCGGAACATAGGAGGGGAAGCACGGAGTGGCAACCGGCGAATTATCAAAAAACAACGACTTCGAGGAAAAATTGCCTCTCGCAACGGGCTCTCTCCGAAAGCGCAAATCACGGGCCGTGCCGCGCTTTGCGGGATATGAAGCTGGTATGACGGCAAGACGGGAAGATGGCATAGAAAGGAATAAAATCCCCTCCCCCGCCAAACCCGCATTTCCCTTGAGCAAACACGGAAAATGAGCCCTGCTCGCGTCCCGCTCGTAGGGGCCGCCACCGGAATTTCAATAAAAATCTGTTAATTTCTTTTGGGCGCTTTTGACAGGCGATGAGCAGCGCGTCTTAGATGCAACCCATGGCCATCGAAGAGTTTTAGCACAACCTTCGACAGGATTAACTTAATTAGCATAGCATAAATCATTTCAGGGACTTCTGACATCAACTTCGGGGCGTGTGATGGTCATGAGCTTTTTTCGTCGTAATGAAGAACCCGTCAAGCCGGGTTTGAGAGTATCCAGCCATCGCCAGACGTTGTCCGTCACCGAACAGACGGGTCTCGTGGACAAGCCGCCGGTGCAGTACAGCGTTTCGGAAGTCGCCGATTTCCAGGCTTTCGGCACAGCGATCGAGGAGAACAAGCAGTCTTCGGAAGAGCTGCTGGTCAGCCTGACGTCGCTGCAGGAGCGGGTTTCCTCGCTGCTTGGCGCACACAGCCACTCGCTCAACGAAACAGGCGCGCTGAGAGCGGAATGTTCGCGTCTGAGCTCTCTGCTCGACTATGAGAGCAATGCACGGCGCAAGGCCGATCAGGAAAACCAGCGTCTCGCGATCGACAACAAGGAGCTGAAGCTCGACAGCAGCCAGCTTCGTGTCGAGGCCGGCACTTACCGCGAAGAACTGGTGAAGCTGCAGGGCGTGCATGAGCTGGCGCGGGAAGAATTCACCGTCGTCGAGGCGCGGCTGATCGATGCCGAGCGCGAGATTCGCGACCGGGCGCTGCAATTCGACGAGGTTTCCTCGCAGCTTCGCCGCACGCAGCAGGACCTCGATGCGCGCAGCCGCGAGCTGGCGAGCACCCGCGAGAAGCTGGAGTTGGAAACCACGGCCCATCAGCTCCTCGCCGAAAGCTCGCGCCGGGAAAACAGCATCCAGCTTCGCGAAATCGCCCGCCTCAATGAAGAGCGCAGCCACCTCAGGACCAACCTTTCGGAGCATGAGGCGCTGACGCGCGGCCTGCAGTCCTCCGTCGCCAACCTGAAGCAGGACCTGGCCGCGTCCGAGGAGCGTTATCGCCGCCTGGAAGCTGAATTCGAGACGCTGGAAACCTCTTCGACGCTCGAGATCGCCAACCTGCGCACCAAGCACGAAGCAATCGGTTCCAAGTCTGAACTCGTCGAGAAGCTGCTGTCGACCGCCAACAGCCGCAACAAGATGACGGACGAAGAGTTGCAGTCCACCCGCGTGGAACTGAAGCGCACCAAGTCCGAGCTTGCCACGGCTCTGGCGCGCCTGGAGCGGATGACCGACGAGATCAACCGCGTGCGCCTCAATGGCACGGAAAGCGAAGCGGCCCGCCGCGAGCTCGCCGCTCACAGCAACGATCTTGTCATGAAGCTGCGCGAGGCCGAAAGCCACCGCAACAAGCGCGACCGCGAGATCGAAGCCTTCAAGCACGATCTCGATACGCGCCTCGATACCGACCGTTACGAAATCAGCCAGCTGCGGACGAGCCTGGAAATCGCCAAGTCGGAAATCCGCCAGCTTCGCGCCGAACGCGCGATCCTTAGCGGCCAGCTCGAAGTGGCACGCGGCGGCCGTCCAACCCTTGCCGACGCATTGCCCGTCGAAGAGACTGTGAAGGAAGAGGTCCGCATGCCGGCTGCCACCTTCGCGCCGATGATCGACATTTCCAACAAGTCGCTGCGCAACGGCATGATCGCCGGCTCCGTCAATGACGAGCTCGCCGCCATCGAAGCCGATCTGCGCACGCCGCCGGCAGAGTGATCCGGGCTCTCTTCGACGGGAAGAGAACTTTCCGCCGAAAACAAAAGTGACACGCCTGACGGTCCTTTGTCGTGTCGCCGGAACCGGAGCCTGCCTTCACGAGTTTGAAGGCAGGGTCTGGAGGAGGCGCTCGCATGGGACAGGTACAAAAACAGGCTGGAGACCAGCAGAAGATCTATCAGCGCTGGGCACCGGTCTATGACCGGGTCTATCGCAGCATCCTGCGCGACGGGCACCGCACGCTGGCACGGCTCGCTGCTGACGCCGGCGCCGACATTCTGGAAATCGGCGTCGGCACCGGGCTGGTGCTTTCCCATTATCCGCGACGCTGCCGGGTGACGGGAATCGACATTTCCGAGCACATGATCGCCAAGGCGCGAGAAAAAATCGCCCGCCACGGGCTTTTCCATGTGCAGCAATTACAGGTGATGGACGCGCATGCGCTGGCCTTCGACGACAAATCTTTCGATGCTGTCTGCCTGCCTTTCGTCATCACGCTCATCCCCGATCCGGAACGGGCGCTGGACGAATGCGCCCGCGTTCTGCGCCCGGGCGGCGAGATCATACTTGCCAGCAAGCTCGGCGATGGTATCGGGCTGCAGGGCGCAATCGAGGAGGCGGTGGCGCCGCTTGCCCGGCGGATCGGCTGGAGCTCGTCTTTCCGGATCAGTCGAATCACCGACTGGGCGCGCGCGAGCGGTTTCGATGCGATCGAAATACTGCCGGTTTTCCCAAACGGCTTCTTCAAGGTCATCCGCCTCAGGCGGCGCTCGCCGAATGTTTGAGGCGGAGCTTTTTTTCACCCTTAACGTTTGCATCAGGACCTTCGCTCGTCAGGGATTTTCATGATCACGGATTTCTTCCTCTTCATCGTCGTCGGTTTCTGCGCGCAGATCGTCGATGGCGCTCTCGGCATGGCCTTCGGCGTGCTGTCCACGACCAGCCTGCTGGCGCTCGGCGTGCCGGTCGCCAATGCCAGCGCTATGACCCATGTGACGGAAATGTTCACGACGGCCGCGTCGGGCATTTCCCATGCCTGGCACCGCAATGTCGACTGGAAGCTCGTGGCGCGGCTCGCACCCGCCGGCATGATCGGCGGGGCAGTCGGCGCCTTCCTGCTTGCAAGCATCGACGGCAAGGTGATCGAGCCCTTCGTCTCGGCCTATCTGATCACCATTGGCCTCATCATTCTCTGGAAAGCCTTCCACCCGACACCGAAGCGCGACGTCAGCGACTGGATGGTGCCACCCGTCGGGCTTTGCGGCGGCGTGCTGGATGCGGTCGGCGGCGGCGGATGGGGACCGATCGTCACCAGCTCGCTCGTCGGCCGCGGTCATGATCCGAAGCGAGTGATCGGCTCGACCAACTTCACCGAATTCGCGGTGACGCTGATCATCTCGATCACCTTCATGCTGACGCTCGGCTGGTCCGAGCTCGGCTCAGCAGTCGGGCTGATTATCGGTGGCGTGATCGCCGCGCCCTTCGGCGCGATGCTCGTCAAGCGGCTGCCGGTGAAACCGCTGATGATCGCGGTTTCCATCATCATCATCGCGACTTCGGCGATGCGGCTCTTCTGAAACGTGGCGCGATCAGGCCGTGTTACGGCCGAAATAGACATCGACGGAGGCTATCCTGTCGCCCGCGAAGCGAAAGCTCTCCATGTTGCGGAAGGCCTTGCCGCCAGCCATTTCGGCGCGGTAGCGCACGACCGCCTCGTCACCCTGAACCGACAGGAACTCGATGTCGAAGGCATTCAGCGCCGGCTCGTTCGGCCAGCAGCGCTCGAAATAGGTGGCGCGGTCGATGTGATCGTCCTGCGGACTGGAAAAAGTGAAATGATCCGCCAGCATCGCACCGACGATATCCTTGCGGTGATCGATATAGGCTGCGTAGAGATCGCGCAGCATCCGGGCGCGGTGTTCATCCCTGTTGCTCATGTCTGCTTCTCCATAGACCGATTGCACATTGCAATCAGCTAGAGGCGAGATCGCGACTTTCAAGTGGCTTTTCCCTTTGCCGGCAGGTCTGATTGGGTGGAATCCGTCCTTGGCAGCCCTCAGGGCGGTGCGTAAAGTGAGGATCGCTTCATCTTGGCTGCGGCCAGACTGTACCGAAGAAGATCCGCAATGACCGATACCCAATGGGACGCCGCAAAGGCGGTGCCCGGCTCCGCCTACTGGAAACGCAATCTCGTCATCTCGCTGCTCGGTTCGTTCACGACCATCGTGGCGATGACGCTGCTTCTTCCCTTCCTTCCGCTCTATGTGGAAGAACTCGGCGTGAGCGACCATGCGGCGATCGTGCAGTGGTCGGGTATCGCCTATGGCGCGACCTTCCTTGCCGCCGCATGCGTCGCGCCGCTCTGGGGCCGGCTCGGCGACATCTATGGGCGCAAGCTGATGCTGGTGCGCGCCAGCCTCGGCATGACCATCGCCATCTCGCTGATGGGCATGGCCGGCAGCGTCTGGCAGCTCGTGGCGCTGCGTCTCTTCGTCGGCCTGGCGGGCGGCTATGCCTCCGGCTCGATGGTGCTGGTGGCAACGCAGACGCCGAAGGATCGCTCCGCCTGGGCGCTCGGCGTGCTCTCGTCCGGCATCATGGCCGGCAATCTCGTCGGCCCGCTGATCGGTGGAGCGCTGCCGCCCATCATCGGCATCCGCGGCACCTTCCTGGCTGCAGGCGGCATGATCTTCCTTGCCTTCCTGGCAACCACTTTCCTGATCAAGGAGGAGAAGTCGGCGGCGCGCAAACAGGCGGCCAAGGCATCCGGCGGCTGGAAATCCATTCCCGACAAGGGGCCTGTGGTCGCCATGCTCGCGACCGGCCTGCTCTTGATGCTCGCCAATATGTCGATCGAGCCGATCATCACCGTCTATGTGGCGCAGCTCGTGCCCGATCAGGGTCAGGTGACGATGGTGGCCGGTATCGTCATGTCGGCGGCAGCGCTCGGCAGCATTCTCTCGGCCTCGCGGCTCGGCGAGCTTGCCGACCGGATCGGCCATTGGCCGGTCATTGCCGGGGCGCTGGCGGTCGCCGGCCTGTTGCTCATCCCGCAGGCCTTCGTCACTGCCTCCTGGCAGCTCATCATTCTACGCTTCCTGATGGGCGTAGCACTCGGCGGGTTGCTGCCCTGCATCGCCGCCGTCATCCGGCATAGTGTGCCCGACAGCGCTGCCGGCAGTATCCTCGGCCTTTCCATCTCTTCACAGTATGTGGGCCAGGTCGCCGGACCTGTTCTCGGCGGCTTCGTCGGCGGGCGCATCGGCATGCCGGCAGTCTTTCTCGGCACCTGCGTTCTGCTGCTCGTGGGCGCGGCCTTCACATGGCTGGTGCGGACGAAGAAGGAGGAAGCCTGAACCTCAGGCTTTGCCGCAGATCATGTCTACGCCGGATTGTGCCAAAGCCTCCAGCCTTTCGCGGCTGTCGCCGGCCCGGGCGCGCACGGCGAGCGAATGCATGACGGCGGAGGCGAGCCTTGCGAGCATGTTGACATCGCTGCCGTCAGGCAGTTCGCCACGTTCCATGGCGAGCCCCATGCGTTTCTCGATCTCACCGTCAAAATCGTTGAGGCTGCGGTTCAGCACCTCCCGAACGCGCTCGTGCTGGATCGCTTCGGCCGTTGCGGTGCCGATGAGGAAGCAGCCGCGCGCGGCTGTCTCGCCATGAAGGTAGATGTCCAGGGCGCGGCTATAGACACGCCCTAGATTTTCACGCAACGGCAGCGATGGGTCGAGCGCGTCTGCCAACACGTCCATGCTTTCGGCGCGATAGCCCTCCAGGACATTGAGGTAGAGATCCTCCTTGTCGCCGAAGGCTCCGTAGAGGCTCGGGCGGTTGAGTTCGGTGGCGGCGCTCAGCGTATCCAGTGACGTGCCGGCAAAGCCCCGGTCCCAGAACACCTCCCTCGCCTTTTCCAATGTCACCTTCGCATCGAAGGTTCTTGGGCGACCGCGCTTCTTCTCGTTCATTTTGTACCATTTCGCATAAAATAATTGACCAAGGGAATTTTATGCGAAATAGTACAAATGTCCAACGGATTGATGCGGCCGGTTTCGCACCGCCGCAGGAGGAGACCCATGAAACTCTACATGCACGCGGCGGCCTGTTCGCTCTCGCCGCATATCGTCTGCCGCGAGCTCGATATCGATATCGAGCTCATTACAGTCGATCGAACGACACATCGGACCAGCGAAGGTGACGACTATTTCGCGATCAACGGCAATGGCTATGTGCCTGCGCTGGAACTCGACGACGGCAAGGTGCTGACGGAGGGACCGGCGATCGTCCAGTTCCTCGCCGACAGCGCACCGAATGGACGCAGGATGCTGCCTGAGATGGGCAGCTTTGCCCGAAATCAGGTTCAGTCCCTGCTGAATTTCATCACCTCGGAACTCCACAAGCCGATGGCGATGCTCTTCAACGCCGACTATGCCACCGCACATGAGGCCGTGCGCGCGGTCGTTCACAAACGTCTCGACTGGATCAACGGCAGGCTCGCCGGCCCCTATCTCACCGGCGAGGATTTCACGGTCGCGGATGCCTATCTCTTCGTCTGCCTCAACTGGTCGCCATGGATCAAAGTCGATCTCGATCGGTTTCCCGCGATTACGGCATTCATGAAACGTGTCGCGGCGCGTCCGGCGGTGCTGACGGCATTGAGCGAGGAAGGGCTGATGTCTTTCGATGCCGGCGGGAATTTCTTTGCGCCGATCGCCTATATCCAGTCCGCAGGTTATATCGGCTCGCCGGTCCGGCCCTGACGGAATATCGCTCCGGCGAGAAAACCGTCTCGCCGGACGCTTTTCACGCCATCCATTTGCGGTGTTCGGCAAAGCGATCCACCAGCATGTCGAGGAAGAGCCGCACCTTGGTCGGCAGATGGCTGCGGTTGGGGTAGACGGCGTTGATGAAGATCTCGACGCCGCGATAGTCCGGCATCATGCTGACGAGACGGCCCGCGGCAAGATCTTCTGACACGACGAAGCTCGGCGCCAGGAAAATCCCCTGCCCGCTCAGCACCAGATAACGCAGCGCCTCGGCGCTGTTGGAGATGATGCTGCCGCCGACCTTGACACTTTCCTGCTTGCCTTGCTTATCCTCGAAACGCCATTCATCGCCAAAGGGATAATAGGCATATTGCAGGCAATTGTGCTCGGCGACTTCGGCCGGCGTCGTCGGCATGGCATGGGTTTTCAAATAGTCCGGCGAACAGACCAGGAAATGCCGCCACGGCGTCAGCTTGCGCGCCACCAGGCTTGAATCGGGAGAGGGTGTCGTGCGGATCACCAGATCATATCCATCCTCGATCATATCCACCGCGCGTTCGCCGATGCTGAAATCGATCGAGACGGCCGGATAGAGCGTCATGAACTCGTTGATGACCGGCAGCAGGAAGCGGACGATGGCGCTGCTGGTGTAGAATCGCAGCGTGCCGCGCGGCGTCGAGCTCAATGCGCCGGCGGTGCGGTCCGCCTCTTCCAGATCGGCAAGGATTTGCGCGGAGCGTTCGTAGTAATATTTGCCGGTTTCGGTCAGGCTCACCTTGCGGGTCGTGCGGTTCAGGAGCCGCACACCAAGGCGATCTTCCAATGATTGCACATGGTTACCCACCATGGTGACGGACATGTTGAGGCGTCTTGCGGCCGCCGAAAAGCCACCGCACTCCACCACCCGACCGAAAACTGTGAGGCTGGTCAGCCGATCCATGTCGCGCTCCGATTATCCGCTGAGAGTTGATGATCTTTCCCGAAAACCGCAGATTATCAGATTGCAGTTCCGGGTCCATCTTCCACGCCATCGAACAAGGCTTCGCATGAACGAGGCCGAGATGCATGGAGACGGACAATGGTTGAACTGCCCCGCAATGATGCTTTCAAGACTGCCCAGCAAGGCGGGAGCGCGCCCACCGCCGAAGCCGCGACGCCCGCCGCGGAAGCGCTGGCAGCAGCTGCAGCAGCGGTCGAAGCCCCGAAGAAGAAGAACGGTCGCAAAGCCATCAAGCGCGCCGTCATCGCTGCAGCGCTGCTCGCCGGCGTCGCCTTCGCGGGCGATTTCGGCTACCGCTACTGGACGGTCGGCCGTTTCATCGAATCCACCGACGATGCTTATGTGAAGGCCGATTACACGACCGTCGCACCGAAGGTCGCCGGCTATATCAAACAGGTCCTCGTCAACGACAATGACACGGTCAAGGCCGGGCAGGTTCTCGCCCGCATCGACGACCGCGATTTCCAAGCTGCGCTCTCGCAGGCCAAGGCCGATGTGAAGGCGGCCGAGGCAGCCGTTACCAATCTCGACGCGCAGATTTCGCTGCAGCAGTCGATCATTGCTCAGGCACATGCAACGCTCGACGCCTCGCAGGCCTCGCTTGCTTTCGCCCAGTCCGATGCCAATCGCGCCAGCCGGCTGATCACCAACGGCGCCGGTACGCAGTCCCGTGCCGAACAGAGCCAGTCGCTGAAGGATCAGGCTGCCGCCGCCGTCGAGCGCGATCAGGCCGCTGTCGTTGCCGCCGAAAACAAGGTGCCGGTGCTGCAGACGCAGCGTGAACAGGCGCTTGCCCAGCGCGATCGCGCCGTTGCCGCCGCCCGCCAGGCGGAACTCAATCTCTCCTACACGGATATCGTCGCCGCCGTTGATGGCACGGTCGGCGCCCGCTCGATCCGCGTCGGCCAATATGTCACCTCGGGCACGCAACTAATGGCGGTCGTGCCGCTGCATGCGGTCTATGTCGTCGCCAATTTCAAGGAAACGCAGCTGACCTTCGTGCGCCCCGGCCAGACGGTCGAGATCAAGGTCGACAGCTTCCCTGATGTTGCGATCAAGGGCCATGTGGACAGTGTCTCGCCGGCAAGCGGCCTCGAATTCTCGCTGCTGCCGCCCGACAACGCGACCGGCAACTTCACCAAGATCGTCCAGCGCATCCCTGTCAAGATCGTCATCGATGACGAACGCTTTGCCGGCCTGCTGCGCTCGGGCATGTCGGTCATTCCCGATATCGATACCAAGGCCGCTCAGACCTCCGCGGCCGCGGAGGAAGGATTATCCACTCCCGCTGGATGATCCTTCCGCTTCTTCCTCGGACATCACCGAACAGCGTCATGAGACAGTTTTCCGCAGAGCCGGAAGGAGATAAGTCATGGCTACCCTTCAGATCGCCGCAAACAGCAATTCGGCCGCGCGCCCCGCCGCTGCGGCCGTTCCCACCGCCAAACCGGCCATCAGTTCACTTCGCATGTGGGCTGCCGTCGTCGGCTCCACGCTCGGCGCCTTCATGGCGATCCTCAACATCCAGATCGTCAATGCTTCGCTTGCCGACATTCAGGGCGCCATCGGCGCCGGCACCGATGACGGCGGCTGGATCTCGACCTCGTATCTCATCGCCGAGATCGTCGTCATTCCGCTCAGCGCCTGGCTCGCCCGCGTCTTCTCGGTGCGCAACTATCTGCTGGTCAATGCCGTGCTGTTCCTCGTCTTCTCGGTTGCCTGCGCCTTTGCCGCCAACCTGCAGCAGATGATCGTGCTGCGCGCCATTCAGGGTTTTTCCGGCGGCGTGCTGATCCCGATGGCCTTCACCATCATCATCACGCTGCTGCCCAAGCCCAAGCAGCCGATCGGCCTTGCGCTCTTTGCGCTCTCTGCGACTTTCGCGCCGGCGATCGGCCCGACCATCGGTGGTTACCTCACCGAGAACTGGGGTTGGGAATATATCTTCTACGTCAATCTCGTGCCCGGTGCGCTGATGGTCGGCATGCTGTGGGCATCGCTTGACCGTGCGCCCGTCAACCTGAAGCTGCTCGCCAAGGGCGACTGGCCGGGCATCGTCACCATGGCAATCGGCCTTGCCGCGCTGCAGACCGTGCTGGAAGAAGGCAACAAGGAAGACTGGTTCGGCTCGGATTTCATCGTCCGCCTGTCGATTATCGCCGCTGTTTCGCTGACGCTCTTCCTGATCATCGAGCTCAATGTCGCCAATCCGCTCCTGAACCTGCGCCTGCTGGTGCGCCGTAACTTCGGCTTCGGCACGATCGCCAATTTCCTGCTCGGCGTGTCGCTCTATGGCTCGGTCTTCGTGCTGCCGATCTATCTGACACGTATCCAGGGCTACAATTCCGAACAGATCGGCCTGGTGCTTGCCTGGACCGGTATTCCGCAGCTCGTGCTGATCCCGCTCATTCCGAAGCTGATGAAGCGCTTCGATCTGCGCCTGCTGATCATCGTCGGCTTTGCGCTGTTTGCCGCCTCGAACTTCATGAATGTGCACATGACCGGCGACTATGCGAGCGACCAGCTCTTCTGGCCAAATGTCGTGCGCGCCATCGGCCAGGCCCTCGTCTTCACGCCACTGTCGGCGATCGCCACATCAGGCATCGAACAGGAGAATGCCGGTTCGGCTTCCGCCCTCTTCAACATGATGCGCAATCTCGGCGGCGCAGTCGGTATCGCTTCGCTGCAGACCTTCCTGTCGAAGCGCGAGCAGTTCCACTCGAACATTCTGACCAATTCGGTCTCCGTCTTCGAGGAAGCGACCCGCGACCGCGTTGCAAGGCTCACTGCCTACTTCATGAGCCACGGCGTCAGCGATCAGGCCGTTGCCACGCACAAGGCTGTCGTCGCCATCGCCCTGAAGCTGCGCAAGCAGGCCAATATCATGGCCTTCAGCGACACGTTCTTCCTGCTCGGCGTCGCCCTCGTCGTCGCCCTGCTCGCCTCCCTGCTTCTGAAAAAAACCGGCCAGATCTCCGGCGGCGGCGCGCACTGAGCGCACCGTCCCAGCGAAGGAGAACACTCGTGAACAACCTGCTCGACATCGACTACGCCGTTGAAACCAGGGCACCAGCCGGCAGCCGCAACACGACTGCGGTGCTCGACCTCATCGAGTGGCTGACCGGCGACGAATGCCATGCCCTCGACGAGGCCGGCCTCGTCTCCGGCCTCGGGCGCCGCCTGCGGGCGCTCGGCGTTCCCGTCGACCGGCTGACGCTGCATCTCATGACGCTGCACCCGGAATATATCGGCCGCACCATCGCCTGGGCACCGGGCGAACCGGTGGAGATCCATGACCGCGAACATGGCGCGCGGCTCGCCATCGCCAACACGCCGCTGCAAAAGGTTTTCGAAACACGCGAGATGCTGATCGTGGGGCCGGGCAAGAGCCCGCATGGCCGTTGGCAGCATCTCGACGTCTTCACCGGGCGCGAGCTTGTGCAATTGATGATCGCCCCACTCTGCAATGCCGACGGTCCGGTCAGCGCCGCCATCTTCGGCACCAAGCGGCCAGGCGGCTTTACGGCCTGCGAAATGCAGATCATCGAACGCATCCTGCCGGCGCTGCGCAATACCAGCGAACTCCGCATCCTGCGCCAGGTCGAGCTCAGCCTGCTCGACACCTATATCGGGCCGATGACAGCAAGCCGCATCCTTGCCGGCCGCATCCGCCAGGGCGAAATCGAATCCATGCAGGCAGCTCTCCTGCTTTGCGACCTGCGCGGCTTTACCGAACTCTCCAACCGGCTGCCGGGCGAAACGGTGCTTGGGCTATTGAACGCCTATTTCGACCGGGTCATTCCACCGATCACCCGGGAAGGCGGCGAGGTGCTGAAGTTCATGGGTGATGCGGTGCTCGCCTTCTTCCCAGGCTATGATGCGGCCAGCACCTGCAACGCGGCGCTTTCGGCTGCGCGGGCGATCCTCGAAGCGCTGGACGGCTTCAATTATGACGGCATCGGCGCCAAGGCCGGTATCGCGTTGCATTATGGCGAGGTCAGCTATGGCAATATCGGTTCCGGCCGGCGGCTGGATTTCACGCTGATCGGCGGCGACGTCAATCTCGTCAGCCGCATTCAGGGAATGTGCAGCGAGCTTGGGGAGGCGCTGCTGATGTCCGAGGCGTTTTTCGAGGAAACGAGGCCGGAGGATGCGGTGTCGGTGGGAAGCCGTCGGTTGAAGGGCTTCCCGGAGAGAGCGAGGTTGTATGGGGTGAGGCCGAGATAGGGCTCAAGGCGCGGCACCGCAGGCCCTTCGCATGGCTTCGGGCGTTCGCTGCTGCAATTGATTAGGATCAGTTGCCGCCGCTGCGCAGCACCGCAGCTCACGACTACTCGTCACTACCCGAGCGGCCGTAGGCCCAGTCCATATAGAGCTCCAGGGCCTTGCGGGCGACCGGGCCTTCCTGGAAATTATGACCGTCGAGCCTGTTGACGCCGACAACCTTGGAATAGTTGCCGCTCGTAAAGATCTCGTCGGCGCCCATGAAATCCTCGACCGACAGTGTCGCCTCGCGCACGTCGAAGCCGGCCTTGCGTAAGAGGCCGATGACGCGCTGGCGGGTGATACCGGCAAGGAACGTGCGGTTGGCGACCGGCGTAAGGACCACGCCGTCCTTGACCATGAAGACGTTCGAGGAAGCGGTTTCGACCACGTTGCCGTTCATGTCGCGCATCAGGGCATTGTCGAAGCCGCGGCTTCTTGCTTCGGCGATCGCCCGGCCGCTGTTCGGATAGAGCGAGCCTGCCTTGGCGTCCGTCGTCGCGGTTTCCGGCGTCGGGCGACGGTAGGGCGAAACGGTGAGCGAAGAGCCGCCATGGCCGCCCATGGCCGCTTCGAACAGGCAGAGCGCAAAACGGGTGGATTCGCCGTCGACGGTGACGACACTGCCTGCCGAGCCGTGCTCGCCCCAATACATCGGCTTGATGTAGATCGGCGTCTTGCCGTCGAATTTCTTGACACCTTCCCAGGCGAGCGCCTCGATTTCTTCGGCCGTCTTGACCGGCTTCAGGCCCATGGCGACGGCGGAGCGGTTGATGCGCCGGCAATGCAGGTCGAGATCGGGCGCAATGCCATCGAACCAGCGGGCGCCGTCGAAGACGGTGGAGCCGAGCCACATGGCGTGCGAGGTCGGCCCGATCAGCGGCGGGTTGCCGGCGATCCACTCTCCGTCGACATAGGTCCAGGTGGTCGTGCGGGGTGACGTATCGACGGGCATTACGGCTCTCCTTGTGAAGTCGGCAAAGCAAAATCCTTCATGCCGGGGGCGGTCAAGCGCAAATTGACGGTTGAAACATCGAAGCAAGAAAATGCGCGATACTGCGCTACGATTGAAATATTGATGCGCATGTCAGGGCCTCAAAGCGATAGGTCCATAAAGGAAAATGATGGAAAGCCGGCTGGATGGATGCCCCTGCCGCATGCCATCATGGAAGAAGACGCGCATGTGCCGGCCCGGGAGAGAACAAATGAAAGCCATGTATTACGAAGCCTTCGAACAAGCACCTGAGATCCGCACCGTACCAGACCCGACGCCTTCGGAAGACGGCGTGGTCATCAAGATCGGCGCGACCGGTCTTTGCCGCAGCGACTGGCACGGCTGGATGGGGCACGACCCGGATATCCGCCTGCCGCACGTGCCGGGGCACGAGCTTGCCGGCAAGATCGTCGCGACGGGCAAGGGCGTCGTGCGTTTCAAGATTGGCGACCGCGTGACCGTGCCTTTCGTTTCCGGCTGTGGCCATTGCACCGAATGCCATTCCGGCAACCAGCAGGTCTGCCCCAACCAGTTCCAGCCGGGCTTCACCCATTGGGGCTCGTTTGCCGAATATGTCGCCATCGATTACGCCGATACCAATCTGGTGCATCTGCCCGAGAGCGTGGATGACGCCACGGCGGCGAGCCTCGGCTGCCGCTTCGCCACCTCTTTCCGCGCGGTTGCCGATCAGGCGCGGACCGGCCCCGGCGAATGGATCGCGGTGCATGGCTGCGGCGGCGTCGGGCTTTCGGCGATCATGATCGCCAGCGCGCTTGGAGCCAATGCGATCGCCGTCGATATTTCCGAGGAGAAGCTTGCCTTTGCGCGCGAATGCGGGGCTGTGGCCACGATCAATGCCTCCTCGGTCGCCGACGTGGCGGAAGCGGTGCGCGAGATCACCAAGGGCGGCGCGCATGTCTCGATCGATGCGCTCGGCCATCCCGTCACCTGCTTCAATTCGATCAAGAATCTGCGCCGGCGCGGCCGGCATGTGCAGGTGGGGCTAATGCTCGGCGAGCACTCCACGCCGCAGATCCCGATGGCGCAGGTGATCGGTCATGAGCTAGAAATCTATGGCAGCCACGGCATGCAGGCGTGGCGCTACGACGCCATGCTCGCGATGCTCTCCGCCGGCAAGATCGCGCCGCAGAAACTGATCGGCAGGCGCATCAACCTCGCTGAGGCAGTGCCGGCGCTTATGGCGCTCGACAAGGCCGAGGGTACGGGTATCAGCGTGATTACGCAGTTCTAGGACGGTGGGAGGCAGTTCGCGCCGGGGCGGACTACCGGATACGAGATTGCGATCCCACCTATAGTGACGAAGCCACCGGCCCGCCGGCGGCGATGGGGGAGTCCATGAGCGAGACACAACGCAAGCTGACGACGATCTTCTCGGCCGATGTGCAGGACTATACGCGCATGATGGGCGAGGACGAGGAAGGCACGCTCGCCATGCTGAAGCACTATCGCGATGCCATGTCTCGCCTCATCGCCTCGCATGGCGGACGGGTGGTCAACACCTGGGGCGACGGGCTGCTTGCCGATTTCCCGAGCGTCGTCGAGGCAGTGCGGGCGGCAATCGACGTGCAGAACGAGCTTGCCGGCAAGAATGCGGCGCGGCCGACGGACGGGCGCATGCTCTTTCGTATCGGAATCAATCTCGGCGATGTCATCGTCGAAGGCGACGATATCTATGGCGACGGCGTCAATATAGCCGCGCGGCTGCAAACCTCAGCGCCTGCCGGCGGCATCGTGATCTCGAATACCGTCTACGATCAGGTGCGCAACAAGGTGGCTGTTGGATTCGACTTTCTGGGGGCACTGGAGATGAAGAATGTCGCCGACGCCGTGCCGAGCTATGTCGTGCGCATCGGCGATATCGGAATTCAGCCGCAGGAGCCGACAGCCTCTCCGGATCGTTCCGTCGAAATGCCGGTGCCAAGGCCGGCCCCGGCCCTGCCGCCGCTCGGCCGGCTGCGCAAGCTCGCCGGCATCCTGGCCGTCATCGGCGCCATGCTCGTCGTCATCAATATTGCCACCTGGGACGGTGAGTTCTGGGCGGCATGGCCGCTGCTTGCCTTCGCCTTCGTGGCGGCCATGACGTGGGTGCGAATACAGAACCAGTTCGACCAGCGGATTGCTGCACTTGCCGTTGTCGGGATCGGCATTGTCGTTATCAACATGCTGACGTGGCATGGGATATTCTGGGCGATATGGCCGCTTCTCGGCCTCTCTGTCGCCGCCGGCATTCGCTGGGCGATGCGCGACTGAGGCTCGGGATGGCGGCGAGATGATCATCCCGCCGCCTGTTTCTATTATTGAGCCACTCCGAGCGAGGCGAGATACTCGGCCGAGGCGATGATCTTCGACTTGTCCTTGATCTCGATGATGAGGCGCGGATTGCTTTCAAGCTTGGCAAGGGCAGCGAAGATTGCGCGCCAGTTGACGGTGCCTTCGCCGAGCGCCCAGTGGCGGTCGGCATAACCGTCAGCGTCCTGCAGATGAACATGGCCGAGGCGGTTGCCGGCGGCATGGACATAATAATCGACGGGCGGGGCGCCGGTGGAGCCGTGGGCGTAATGCGCATGGCCGGTGTCGATCGAAACGGCGACGGCCGGTGAGTTGAAGCTCTCGGCAAGCGCCACGCGGATATGCGGGTCCTTATCTTCGATGTTTTCGATGACGATCGTGCAGCCGATTTCCTCGGCGCGCTTTACCGCGTCGCGCATCGTCTGATGGCAGTAGTCGACGATGTTCTCGCGTTCACCGGGATTGTTGTCGAGGTTGTTGTAGCCCCAGGTCGTGTAAGGGCTATGGACGACCATGTGCGTGCCGCCGATCGCGGCGCAGACATCAAGGCCCTGCACCAGGCGGCGGGAGACGACGGAGCGGATATCCGGATCCTGCGAGGCGATGATGAAGCCCCAGAACGGGCCATGGATGCCGACGCGGCCCTTGAAGCCGTTGAGCAGCTTCCTGGCGTGCTCGGCCCGCGGCGTCCAATCGCCGTTCAGAACGTCGGCATTGATGAAGCTCTGCAGCTCGAGATCGCGGGACTTTTCGAAGAGCCAGTCGCGATGGTTTTCGAGTTCGTCGATCGTCATGGCGGCGCCGACGACGGGAAGAGAAGGCATGGGGTTGCTCCGCTGATAGTATGCCGGATTGGCGGGGAAGGATCGGCGCGTTCTATGCGCCTCTTCTATGTCGCCGATATTACAGGAATGGCGGCGGCCAACCTGTCGCACTTGCGCAACGGATGCTTCGTACCGATATGTCCGCGATCGGCTTCAGGGCCTGAAAGCATGCAAAAGCCGCATGTTTGCCGCCCCTCCCCGATTTTGCGGCGGTTGCCAAAACGGCCGCGAAGGTCTATCGGACCGCCCCGCAAGAACAAGAAAGAGACATCATGTCCAGCTCATTTGTGAAAACAGATACCCGGACGAAGGCAAAAAGCTTCTTCGTGCTGGGCGACAAGGTCGAGCGACGGGCTCGCCTGACAGGCAACTGGCTCAACATCTTCGATGTGACCGTCGAACCCGGCGGCAAGACGCCGCGCCATGCCCATGCGAGCCCGGAAGTCTTCCGGATCATCGAGGGCACGCTGACGATCTGGCGGCTGACCGATACCGGGCCGGAAGAGATCCAGGCCAGCGAAGGCGACATCGTCAGCATCGCGCCTTTCATGGTGCATGGCTATTCCAACAACGGAACCGTGCCTGCGGTCTTTTCGGCGATCGTTGACCGCGACATGGCTGAATTCATCGAGACCGAGGGCGTCACCGAACAGCCGCAGGGCAGCCCGTCACCGGAGACGGTGGCGCGCATGCGGGCGGCTGCGAACGCCCATGGGATCACGATCCTGGCGGCGTAAGCGCCTTCAGTTTCTTTGCATACCACGCAGCGGAGACTGCCCGTCTTTTTCCGTCAAGATCCTGGAGTGACCGAGCTTGCCTGCGGGCATCGGAACACCTTCGGCAAAGATGAAACGCACGGAATGGGCACCATTCAGCCCAGAAGGGAAGCGTGTGATCGGCTTCGCGATCCGGTATAGACCGTCGCTGACGCGTTCGATCGATCCATTTTCAAGCAGTTGCAGGAGGCCGGCCTCCTGCGGCAGGACCTGATAGGCTTCGGCGCTATCGGACGCGATGACATCGGCCGGATTTATGAGCAGCAGACCACCCGGATTGAATTGCTTGTGCAGCTTGAAGGTCTCGCTGTCAGTCTCCTTCAGACCGCCCAGAGAAAATGACGTTTCGTAGGGGCTCGGACGTCCACGCTCCAGCTTCCAGCCTGTCGCAGCGGCAGCACCCGAAGGCAGCACGACCTTCTGCACCAGATAGTGCGCTGCGATGCCGTCGACCGGCTTTCTAAATACCTGCTGGAGACTTCCCAGCATCGGCTGCGGATCGCCGCCATCGTTACGGAGCCGTTGCAGGCATTCGACTTTGGAGACCAAAGTGACCTTGTCCCGCGCGAGGCCGACGACGCCGACGCCTTGAGGCGAGGAGGCGACGAAATGAGCCACTCTTTCCACATGGCCGGTGAGCCGCCAGATCATCGGCTCATAGGACGAAGCCGCGATATAAAGCGGCTCGCTGCCGGCTTCTATCTCCAGTTCGGATGTCTCGGTCTCTTCGTCCTGTCCTGCGACTGTAACATTCGAAAGCGTACCGGCCTCATAGGCGCTCACAAGGAAAATCTTCTCGCCGGTTCCAGGCGTCGCAAATTTGCAGCGCGCCATCTCCCTCTGAGCGGCAGCCTCCTGGATTGCCTTCGAACGGTCGGCCTCGACGGCTGCGTTCTCGTCCTTCGAAATCATCCCGTCATTGTTGCGATCGTAATAGGCAAAAGCCGTCCTCCCGAGCTCCTCCAGCTCATCGGCGGTCAACCTGCCATCCTTGTTCGGGTCCAGATCAAGGAGCATGGTCAATTGCGCAGACGGGCCGAGATTTCCCGGCTGATCCCCGGTCGCCTTGGCGAAGGCAAGCATCTCATCGAGCGTGACGATGCCGTCTCCATTGCTATCCCATTTGGTACCCTGCCTTAGCTGTAGCGCGCGGGACCCGGGGCCGACGTCCGAAAGCTCATCCGATGTCAGGCGGTCGTCGGCATCGATATCGCTCGCGAAGAATATCTGCGTGAGGGAGGCGCGCTGCGCCGCGCGTGAGACGGCAGCCGCCCGCTCGATGTCCTCGGTTGTGAGAACCTGGTCCGCGCCGGCACCGTTGCGGAACGGCTGGAAAAGCTGCGCGAGAAAATTTTCCCGGTAGGTCGATATCCGCTGGACAAGTGTCGCCGGCGGCTGAGGCCCAGCGGGCGGCGTTTGTGCCTGGACTAGCGGCGCTGCCGTCAGGAAAAGAGCCACGGAAAGAGCAAAAGAGCTGGATCCTGCTGCCATGAAATACAACCTCTCACTGAAAAATCGCAGCGAGAACTAACGCAAAAATATTGAAACTTATACTGTAGCGATTGATAGAATTGCTGCGAAACCCTCAGAAAATCGAGATTTCACAGAGGCTTCATAAAAACTTAGTGGTGCTCCGCAGGGATGTTTCGTATACGCACCCTTGCACTCGACCCTTTCATCTGCAGAATTGCGGCATGCCTGACAGCGACCCTTCCAGTACCAGTTCCACCCGTTCCGACCGGGAGATCCCGGCTGAAGATGGGGGCGATGGCTGTAGAGGGCGCGATTATTTCCACCGCTTCTCAGGTATTTTCGAGTTGCGCAACACGCAGCCTTCCTCCAGCCCACCGCGACTACGCCGTCGGCGTGATGCTGCTGTTGTCGAAACCGCTGACCGCCTTCGTCGGCAAACATCCGACCGTTGTCATCCTCTGCCTCGGCTTCCTGCTGATGATCGGTTTCTCGTTGATCATCGAAGGCTTCGGCGTCCATCTGCCGAAGGGCTATCTCTATGCGGCGATCGGCTTCTCGGTCACCATCGAGGCGCTGAACCAGCTTGCGCGCCACAATCGCGAGGGCGAGGCCTTTATCGCCGGCGATCTGGCCTTCGAGGCGGTGAAGTTCGAGGGTCGCGACATCGACAAGGTTCGCATCCGCCACGTCGAGGACGTGGCCTGATATCAGGAGAAAGACGATGGCATGGTCAGCCAGCCAATATGTGAAATTCGAGGATGAACGCACCCGCCCGGCCCGCGACCTGCTGGCGCAAGTGCCGCTTAGGGAATTGCGCCACGCGGTCGATCTCGGCTGCGGGCCGGGGAATTCGACCGCGCTGATCGTCGACCGCTACGGCGCGCAAAATGTGTCTGGTCTCGACAGCGACCTGAACATGCTGGAGGCAGCCCGCAAGCGTCTGCCGGGCACGGCTTTCGTGGAAGCAGATCTTTCCGCCTGGCAGCCCACCGAGCCGGCGGACCTGCTGTTTGCCAATGCCGTGTTCCAGTGGCTGCCCAACCATCTCGACATTTTCGACCGGCTGATGGACGGGCTGGCGCCGGGCGGCGTGCTCGCCGTGCAGATGCCCGACAATCTCGGCGAGCCGAGCCATCTGATGATGGAGGAAACGGCGCATGCCGGGCCTTGGAAGACGGCCTTCGAGAAGAAGAGCGTTCGGCGCAACGTGCTGCCGCCACCCTCGATCTATTACAGCCGGCTGATCGCCAAATCCTCCCGCGTCGATATCTGGCATACGATCTACAACCACCCGATGGAGAGTGCCGCGGCGATCGTCGAATGGGTCAAGGGAACGGGCCTTCGCCCCTATCTCGACCATGCCGGCGAAGAGCATCGCGAGGCGTTTCTGGCCGGCTATCTCGAACGTCTCGACCGGGTCTATCCGAAGGCTGCCGATGGTAAGGTTCTGCTCAAGTTCCCGCGCTTGTTCATGGTGGCCGTGAAGGCCTGACCGGAAATTCTGATTTCTATGACGCCGGCAGCAGTCCGCTTGATCGCTGCCGGCGAAACTTTATCAGCCATCCGCAAGCCACACGCAAAGTTTGAAGTGTAGCGGTTCGCCTTGGGATTTCTCAATCCAGACGTGCTTTCGCGACGCTGCCAGCGCCGATCGCTATCCTTTAAACGCCTTTGCGCCACCAGTGCGAGGCCCGACAAAGAGATTTTCAGATGGTTTCTTCTGTTTCCACCATGAGGCTTATGACGGCGCAGATAGCGTTGCAGACGATCAAGGGCGGCTCCTCGGAGAGCAGCTCCAGCAGCACGACCGATCACGACTATTCCAGCCTTCCCTCGCAGACGCGCTCGGCGCTGTCGGTCATGCTCGACAAGATCAATGCCGGCAAGGCAGGATCGACGGATGCATCCGGCAATACCACCGCCAGCACCGATATCACCACCGCCTCCTTCATGGCGCTGTTGCGCCAGAATATGACTGCTGCGGCAGACGCCAAGGGCGAAGGCAGCCAGGAAGCCGCCATGCTCGCCGCCTTCAAGAAGGGCCAGCTGACGGTCACCGATCCGACCAAGGGCGTTTCGATCAAGGCCTGGGACGTGACCGACCCCAAGGAAGCCGATGTCGACCAGAAGAAAGGCACGGCGATCAAGACGGAAGACTGGAACGACTTCCTGCGCGACCATCTGCAGCGCGATTCGCACGGGCGCCTCGTTAGAAGCGAAAACGGCAGCTTCATCGAAAAGGGCACCGGCAACGAAGTCTATTTCGGCCAGGTCGGCACGCAGAACTACTACATCACCTGGCCGGTGAAGACCGAAACGAAGCCGGCGAGTGATGCCGGCGCATCGAAGCCGGCCACCGATACGACAACGGACAAGTCCGCCTCCAAGGCGTAAGTTATTCATCATCTTAAACGGCCTTTGCGGAAAGACCTTCCGCAATGGCCATATCATTTCAGGCGCCGACAAGCTCGACCAGCGACAGTACCGCAGTCGCGAGAATGACGAGGCCAAAGCAGATGTTGAGCGCCCGCTCGCTCGATGGCTCCAGCTTCACCTTGCCCAAAACGACGCCTAGCCACAGCCAGAAAATATCGACCACGATCATGATGAGGACGCAGAGCACCCATTTGGCCTGCATGTCCAGCGCGCCATCCCGCGAAAGCCGGTAAGCGGCAAAAAGCGAGGCGAAGGCGATATAGGCCTTGGGATTGGTGAGGCCCAGCACGACACCGCCCGCGACGGTCGGCGAGGCTTGCCGCCGTGCGGCCGAGAGATCGGCACCGACCGGCGCCGATGCGATCTTCCAAGACAGCCAGGCGAGATAGAGGGTGGCAGCGACCGTCATCACCATCATCGCCAGCGGGATTGCCTCGATCAGCGACAGAAGGCCGGCTGCCGCCGCGGCGGCTGCAATTGCCAGGCCGATCTGCAGCCCGACATAAAAACGCAGGCCGGTCGCCATACCATGGAGGCGACCGATTGCCAGGAGAGCAGCGATGGCAGGACCGGGCGAACCGAGAAGGGCGAGAGCCGCCATGAGGAAGAAGCCGGCGCTGACAAGGTCGATCACGGGTCACCTCAAAGGCATAATGATATCTTTATGTCTTTATATGTTTTTCATGCCATGTCAAACGCTTGTTATCATTGAACTGCAAGGTGCTTGCAGCAAAACCGGAGCGCTTTATATTCGGCCGGGACAATCCAGCAGGAGATGGCACGCATGGACGCTCATCCGACACCGCCCGTCACTCTCGTCATCTTCGGCGCTACCGGCGACCTGACACGGCGACTGCTGGTTCCGGCTATCATCAATCTCACGCGCGGCCGCCTTGTCGGTGACGACTTGAACATCCTCGGCGTCGGCATCGAGCCCGGCGACGACGAATTCCTGCGCCAGCGGCTTGACGCCTTCCTCACCCATCTCGATGGCGAGGAAGCGACTGAGACGAACAAGGCCTGGGAGAGCCTGCGGTCGCGCATCTCCTATCTGCAGGGCGATTTTACCAAGGACGATATTTTCCTCGAAATCGGCAAGCGCCTGGGTACGACCTGCAATGCAGCCTTCTATCTCGCCGTGCCGCCGAGCTTCTTCGGGCCGATCGTCGAGAGGCTTTCCAAGCTCGGACTGATGGATGAAGGCGGCGGCTGCTTCCGCCGCGTGGCGATCGAAAAGCCCTTCGGCACCGATCTTGCTTCGGCGCGCGCCTTGAATGCACGCATTCTTGCCTGCGTGGAGGAAAGCCAAGTCTACCGGCTAGACCATTTCCTCGGCAAGGAAACGGTGCAAAACCTGATGACGGCACGTTTCGCCAACATGATGATCGAGTCGCTATGGAACAATCGCTATATCGACCACGTACAGATCACCGCCGCCGAGATCGTCGATGTCGGCACGCGCGGCAAGTTCTACGATGCGACCGGCGCGCTGCGCGACATGATCCCCAACCATCTCTTCCAGCTTCTGGCGATGATCGCCATGGAACCGCCGAACAGCTTCGACGCCGAGGCAATCCGCAACGAGAAGAGCAAGGTGCTGAAGGCGCTACGCGTCTACACATCGGAGGAAGCCAAGGCGAATGGCGTGCGCGGTGCCTACACCGCCGGTCCGCTCAACGGTACCGACTTGCCCGCCTATCGCGACACGAAGGATGTTTCGCCCGCGAGCAAGACCGAGACCTATGTGGCGCTGAAGCTCTATGCCGATACCTGGCGCTGGGCCGGCGTTCCCTTCTATCTGCGCACCGGCAAGGCGATGACGGCGCGCGATACGGAAATCGTCATCACCTTTCAGCCGGTGCCCTTCGCACAATTTCGCGAAACGGATGCCAACCGCCGTCTGCCGCCGAACAGGCTCGTCATCCAGGTGCAGCCCGACGAGGGCATGAGCATGGAGATTTCCATCAAGTCTCCGGGACAATCCGTCGATACCGTGCCGGTGTCGCTGGATTTCCGCTATGCCGACAAGTTCGACATCGGCAAGACGACCGGTTATGAATCGCTGCTCTACGACCTCTTCATCGGCGACCAGACGCTGTTCCAGCGCGCCGACGGCATCGAGGCCGGCTGGGCCGCGGTGCAGCCCTTCCTGGACGAGTGGGCAAAGGATGACCGCATTCCGGATCCTTATACTCCGGGCACGATGGGGCCGGCCTGCGCCGACGAGCTGATCCACCGCGACGGCCGCCAATGGCACGAACTGGGCGTGATCCTGCACAGGAACGACAAATAGCCGTTCCTGCTCGCTAATCCGATAGTAATCCCGTCAGCGGCAGGCGGCCGGCAGCGTGTGGTCACGCTCGGCCGTGCGATAGGCGCGCGTGCCCCGCTGTGGGCAAGGCGTCCGATCGTGCGGAACAACGACCTGGATATTACCGGTTTCGACCGTGTCGAGCGGAATGGAGATGCCGCCGCTCGCGTTCGCGTCCGGCACGGTGCCGGGCGGCATGCCGCCGAAACGGCCGGAGTAATCCATATCACCGAGGGCCTGGGCAAAGACCGGAGCGGCGAAACCGAGGAGAATGATCGAGGCTGCTGCAACGACCTTACGCATGACCATATTCCTTCTCATCTGGCCGATATGAAACGAGGTTTCGAAGTGCATCGTTCCAGCCGATCCGGCCGTCGGTAAAAAAACCCGGCACCATTTAATCTAGGGAGGGTCAGTGCGGATTTCCATCCGGCGGCTGATATGCCGGATGGATTGATCAGATCGTAAAAGGCGATCGATGCGTTGACGAAGAAGGCGCGCGGCTGGCCCATGAACAGGCCGCCATTATTGTCGGTCGAGCGGGCGAAATGCTCCTTGTCGAACAAGCCTACGCGGTTCTCGACCTGCAATACTTAAGCTCAGGCTCTCGCCCAGAGGATGAACTGCGGCTGCGGCCCGAGCCTGCGCATGACGGCATTGACGGACGCGAAGGTTCGCTCGTGCAAGGCGCCGGCAACACCCCGAGCAGGAGTCGCCATAGAGCACGAATTGGTGGCCGCCCGACTTCGGCAGCAGCGCTTCGATCGGAGTTGCGTCGGTCATGAAACACCCGGAAAAGAACGAGGAAATGTTCAAAAACAAAAAACCCGAAAGTTCATATCAAACTTTCGGGGTCAGTTCACGATGCCGACGTGATGGATCGCCCTAGACGAACTGGCTGAGGCCGGGAACGGAAGCGACGACCTGATCGACCACTTCCTCGCCCGCATGTTCCTTGGCAATGGCGATGGTTTCCTTGGCGAGCGAGGTAATCTCGCTCATGCCGAGGCCTTCGCTCATCAACTGCTGGCCGAGGCCCATGATGCCGCCGCCACCGAGCGCGCTCATGAGGCCGCCGAGCAGGCCGCCGCCATTGCTTGAACCTTCGCCGTTGAACTGGGCGACGAGTTCGGTGGCGCCGGGGATCTTCTCGATCATCTCGGCAACCGGGCCGTCGGCCGCTTCGCGCTGCAGGAAGCCGAGCATCATACCGAGCGTCTTTTCGGCCAGTTCAGGCGAAATGCCCACACGATTGGCGATTTCAGTCACAATCTCATTCATCGTCTGCCTCCTGTTTTTGACGTTAACGTCAACGTAATCGAATCGAGGCGGCAACTCAAGCGGCGCTTCGCGAGGCGCCTCTTTCCTGCTTTTCGTTTTAACACAAACAGTTGTCCGTCTCCTGTCGCCTGCTTATAACAGACAAACGATATTTGCATGAATGTGCGGAAAGAGGATTATCGCATATTCTGGAATGAAGCGGCGGCATCGCCCGAGGGAGATATTCTTACATGCTCGAGGACGGCAAGATTTTCATCGGCGCAAGCCGCAATCCTGATGACAGCATCAACAAGGGCGAATATCTCGACCTCAAATTCGGCAACCGCCACGGGCTCGTGACGGGTGCTACCGGCACCGGCAAGACGGTGACGCTGCAGGTGCTGGCGGAGGGCTTCGCGAGAGCCGGCGTGCCGGTTTTCGCCGCCGATATCAAGGGTGACCTTTCGGGCATCGCCGCCAGGGGCGAGCCGAAGGATTTCCTCACCAACCGCGC
>Ga0102588_1000418_pt1 | contig 47030 bp, 33 predicted proteins | sample AraplaMF_Col_mMS_FD_76854 | JGI IMG/M metagenome (GOLD analysis project Ga0102588, IMG submission 76854) | Arabidopsis root microbial communities from the University of North Carolina, USA - plate scrape MF_Col_mMS (SPADES assembly) (version 2) | ecosystem: Host-associated > Plants > Roots >...
GCCGCGAGCGGGCTTCCCACAATGGTTTTTAGTTCAGACCAACACCCGCTCCGCCCACAGCGAGAGCGTGCCGAGCCCGCCACCGATCGCCGTGGCTGCGATCACGTCGCTCGGATAGTGCAGGCCGAGCACCACGCGCGATGCGCCGATCAACGCGGCGAAGCCGATCAGGAACGGGCCGAGTACCGGGTAGTGCGCGACCGCAACCACGGTGAAGGCCACGGCCTGCAGCGTGTGGCCCGACGGGAAACTGAACTCGTCCAGCGGCGGCACGTGCGCGATCACGCCAGGACAGGTGCGGAAGGGGCGAGGCCGACGCGTCCAGCGCTTCAGCACGCGGTAAAGCATCAGCGCGGTCAGGCCGGTGATGGCCATCTGAACGGCGACGGCGATGCCATGCCACCCGCCGACGAGCGCGATCACGCTCATCAGCGCGTACCAGAACACGCCATCGCCCAGCCGGCTGATGGCGCCGAAGAAGAGGCCGATGGCGCGACGCGCGCCCCAGCGATTGGCCGCGACGCACATGCGTCGATCCAGGTTTGCCCTACGCGGCGACGGCGGTGCTGCGTTCATGGACGTGCTCCTTGGCCAGGGACTGCATGATCGATTCGAAGGCCGCCACGACCGACTCGGGCGACAGCCCGGCGACCGACGTGCGCGCGGCGTGTCCCATCGACGCGCGTGCGTTGGCGTCGGCGCCGAGCGCGGCCGCGCGTTCGATGAGGCCACCCTCGTTGCCGGGTGCGACATGGATGCCGTTCTGCCCGTTGCGGATGAATTCGCGGGCGGCCGCCTCGGCATACGCCACCACCGGGATGCCCGACGACATCGCTTCCAGCACGACGTTGCCGAAGGTCTCGGTGAGGCTCGGAAAGACGAAGAGATCCGCGCTCGCGTAATAGGCGGCGAGGTCGTCGCCGCTGCGGGTGCCGGCGAAGATCACATCCGGATTCGCGGCTTCGAGTGCCGCGCGGCCGGGGCCGTCGCCGACGATGACGCAGCGCGCGCCCGGGCTGCGGCGGGCGAGGGCGCGATAGGCGTCGATCACCACGTGCAGGTTCTTTTCCGGCGCCACGCGGCCGACGCTGAGGATGACCGGCGCCTCGGGCGCGACGCCCCAGGCCGCACGCAGCGCGTGGTCGCGGCGGTCCGGATGGAAGCGGAGCGTGTCCACGGCGCGGCGCAGCACGCGCACGTCGTGCACACCGAGGTCGTTGAGCTCGCCCGCCAGTTGGCCGGTGGGCACCAGCGTCGTCTGCGCGCGGCGGTGGAAGCGGGCGAGGTAATGGCGCACCAGCGGCGTCAGGGCGCCGAAACCGTAGTGGCCCACGTAGAAATCGAAACGGGTATGGAACCCGGTAGCGACCGGGATGCCCAGCCGCCGCGCGGCGCTGACGGCGCTCCAGCCCAGGGGGCCTTCCGTGGCCACGTAGATGGCATCCGGCCGGTCGGAGCGCCAGCGGCGTTCGAGTCGGTAACGCGAGGGCATGCCGAAGCGCAGGCCGGCGTAGCGGGGTACGGCGCCGCCTTCGACGGCGAGAACGTCCATGCCCGCGTCGGCGAGGGGCGGCGTGTCGGGATGGATGGGGCGAACGAGGTCGACGGTGTGGCCGCGGCGAATGACTCCACGGGCGAGCGACTGGACGGTGAGGGCGACCCCGTTGACGTCCGGTGCGTAGGTCTCGGTGACGATGCCGATGCGCATGGCGGTGCCCCTCGTTGCCTGGCTTGACGCATGCTCTCCCGCTGCCGTGTCCGGGCGGTTATGGGGATATGACCGGCGGATGACAGGCGTGCGGGTTTTCGGCGAGCACCCTTCGCGCGCGAGCGCGCTCCCACAAGGGTCCGAAAGCGCCCGAGCTCGTGTGGGAGCGCGCTCGCGTGCGAACGGTGCTCGCGGCAACCTCCAACGGCGCAGCCCGCCGCCATCGGTTAAAATCGCCCGCTTGTCCGCCCGATGACCCCTACGATGACCGTTCGCACCCGTTTCGCCCCCAGCCCCACCGGCTACCTCCACATCGGCGGCGCGCGCACCGCGCTCTACTGCTGGCTGGAATCCCGCCGTCGCGGCGGCGAGTTCGTGCTGCGTATCGAGGACACCGATCGCGAGCGGTCGACGCAGGAGGCCGTGCAGGCGATCCTCGACGGCATGTCGTGGCTCGGCCTCGTGCACGACGAGGGCCCGTACTACCAGACCCTGCGCATGGACCGTTACCGCGAGGTGGCCGACCAGCTGCTGCGCGAAGGCAAGGCGTACTACGCCTACGAGACCAAGGAAGAAATCGAGGCGATGCGCAACGCCGCGATGGCCGCCGGCGTGAAGCCGCGCTACAACGGTTACTACCGCGACCGCAACGAGCCGCTCCGCGACGACCCGAACCGCGTGATCCGCTTCAAGAACCCGTCGACCGGCAGCGTGGTGTTCGACGACAAGGTGAAGGGCCGCATCGAGTGGTCGAACGAAGAGCTCGACGATCTCGTCATCTTCCGTTCGGACGGCTTCCCGACCTACAACTTCGCGGTGGTGGTCGACGACATCGACATGGGCATCACCGAGGTGATCCGTGGCGACGACCACGTCAACAACACCCCGCGCCAGATCAACATCTACAAGGCACTCGGCGCGCCGGTGCCGGAATTCGCGCACCTGCCCATGATCCTCGGTCCGGACGGCCAGAAGCTGTCGAAGCGCCATGGCGCGGTGAGCGTCATGCAGTACCGTGACGACGGCTTCCTGCCGCACGCGCTGCTGAACTACCTCGTTCGCCTCGGCTGGTCGCACGGCGACCAGGAAATCTTCTCCGTCGCCCAGATGACCGAGCTCTTCGACATCGCCGACGTCAACAAGGCCGCGTCGCGCTTCGACGTCACCAAGCTGTCGTGGCTCAACCAGCATTACCTGAAGACGGACGCGCCCGAGAGCCTCGGTCCTGAGCTCGCGTGGCACCTCGAGAGGATCGGCATCGACCCGTCGCAGGGCCCCGATCCCGCCGACGTCGTCGTCGCGCTGCGCGATCGCGTGCAGACGTTCAAGGAAATGGCCGAGCGCGCGAAGGTCTGGTACGGCCCGATCGTCGAGTGGGACGAGAAGGCCATCGAGAAGCACCTGCGTGCGGAAACGGCACCGGCTGCCCTCGACGCCGCGCGCGGCGAATTCGTCGCGTTGCCCGAGTGGACCCCGGAAGCGATCCACGGCGCCGTCGAGCGCGTGGCCGCCACGCTGGAACTCGGCATGGGCAAGGTCGCGGCACCGCTGCGTGTCGCGATGACCGGCACTCAGGTGTCGCCGTCGATCGAACACACGATCTACCTTGCGGGTCGCGAGGGAGCGATCGCGCGTATCGACGAGGCACTCGCCCGGGCGAAGGGCTGATTTGCCCGGTCGCTGCGCGGGCTTTTGTGGGAAGCGCGCTGGCGCGCGAATGGGTGCTTGCCGCGAGCAACCTTCGCGCGCCAGCGCGGCTCCCACAGTAACAGCCCGGCATCGGCAGGGTCTGCCCTGATGGAGGAACTCCTCGCCAAAGCCATGCAGGGCGTCGATCCCGACGCCCCCGGCGCCTTCGCGCAGATCTTCGCGAACCTCATGGCGCTCGTGCCGTGGACGCAGCTGATCGTCTGGCAGATCGTGTTCATCGTGGTGGGCGCGCTGCTGGGCTGGTGGCGCGGCCGGCTGAAGGCCACGGTGATCGCCTCGCTCGTGCTGGGCCCTCTCGGATGGGTGGTTCCGTTCCTCCCCCGGCGCACGCCGCCGCCCCTGCCGGGGTCGAAAAAGCGCTGATGTGGCCTCATGTTAGGATGCTGCGCCAGAGGACATGCCTGTGACCGACCACGCACACCATCACGCACACCAGCACCACGACGACGCCCGCGGCTTCGTCGAGGCGGTGGAGATCGCGTCGACCGAGCGCGGCCTGCGCCTCACGCCGCTGCGCCGCGAGGTGCTCGAACTGGTGGCGAGTGCGGGCAAGCCGGTAAAGGCGTACGACCTGCTCGATCGCCTGCGCGAAAAGCACGGCAACGCCGCGCCACCCACGGTGTATCGCGCGCTCGATTTCCTGCTCGAGAACGACTTCATCCACAAGCTCGAATCGATCAACGCGTACGTGTCCTGCCATCACCCGGCTGAAGCGCACCAGGTGCCGTTCCTCATCTGCGATAAATGCCAGTGCGCGCAGGAAGTCTGCGACGAGCGCGTCGCGGAGCTGATCGAAGCGCAGGCGAAAGCCTTCGGCTTCCGCCCGCAGGCGCAGACCCTCGAAGTGCACGGCATCTGCAAGAACTGCCGCGAGAGCTGAAGAGCATCTGCAGGAGCCGCTATAGCGGCTCCTGCAAGGGCGTCCTCGTAAAAAAAAGCGGAGCGCCACATCGTGGCGCTCCGCCGGTTGCCGGCCGCCCCGGGGAGGGGAGAGGGGCAGGGCGGCCGGGAACTCAGAAGTAAGCGCGAACGCCCACGGAAATATTGCGACCCGGCTGCGGCGCGACGTCCTTGAACAGCGACGTTGCCGGACGGGCCGTCTGGTTCGTCAGGTTGTTGCCGTCGACGAAGGCCTCCCACTGGCTGCGCTCGTCGTTGACGAAGGTCCATGCGAAGTGCGCGTTGACGAGCGTGTAGCCGGCCGTATCCGTTTCGAACGCCGCGACCTTGTCCTGCTTCATGTAACGCACGGCACCGATGCTCGCGCGCAGACCGTCGGCTTTCCAGCTCAGCGTGCTGCCAAGCCGACCGGCGGGAATGCGCGGCACGTTGCCGGCACCGTCGGTGAGCGTCGCGCGCACGGTGTCGCCGAAGACGCGCAGGTCCCAATGGCCCGACGGGCCCTTCGCGAGGTGGAACGTCGCCTCGGCTTCCGCGCCGCGGAACGTCGCATCGTTCTGCGACCACACGCGCACCGGCAGGTCGTCTTCGATCTCGCCCGTGTCGGCGAGGTAGATGAAGTTCTTGTAGCGGTTGTAATACGCCGCGACCTTGCCCTCGACGAACTCGCCGTGGAAGTGCAGGCCCAGTTCGGCCTGGTTCGATTTTTCCTTCGAAAGGTCGCTGCCGATCTCGAACGTGTTCGACGCCTCGTGCGGACCGTTCGCGAACAGTTCTTCTTCCGACGGCGCGCGCTCGGCGTGATCGAGGTTCAGCGACAGGTGCCACTGCTCGGCGAAGCGCCATGCCACACCGGCCGAGAAGCTGTTCGGCGCGAACCTTCGCTTCGGGCCGTCGTCCGGATCGACGCTCTGCTTGTCGTGTCGCGCGCCGAGCTCCACCTTCACCGGACCGAAGTCGCGCTGTTCGGTGAGGAACACGCCGACGCCGCTCGTAGTGGTCGCCGGCACGAACGTCTCTTCGCCCACGGCGGCGAACTGGCGGTGCTGGGTCTGCACGCCGAAGGCACCATCCCAGCCGGCGATCGGTTCATGCGTGACGAGCAGGCGGCCCTGGTTGCTGTGCGTGGTGAACGTGGTGCCGGCCTCGACGCCTTCGTATTCCACGTGCTGGTACGAGCCGTGACCAAGGCTGAAGTCGACCTTCGCGATGCCGTCGATCGGCTTGATCAGGCCGCCTTTCAGCGTGTAATTGGTCTGCGCCATCTTGATGTGCACCGGTTCCTCGCCTTCGGCCGGATCGCCGGGCTCGGCGGGGCTGCCGTAGAGGTCGAGGAATCGCGAGATCGACAGGCCGACGAAGCCCCACGAACCGAGCACAGACGCACCCACGGCGCCCGAGGTCGTTTTCACCGCGCTGTTCGCGAGCGTGCCGCCGGGGATGTCGTAGTCCTCGTTGTCGCGGCGCATGCCGTCCACGTGGATCGCGAACTTGTCGTTACCCGCGTCGAGGCGGAGAAGGCCGGTCTTGCCGTCCGAGACGGAGTCGCTGCGCACTTCCGCCCGGCCGGCGAAGCCGTTGGCGGGTGCCTTCTCCGGAACGCGTCCGTCGACGACGTTCACCACGCCGCCGATCGCGCCGGAGCCGTAGAGCAGCGTCGCGGGGCCCTTCAGCACTTCGATCTGGTCGGCAAGGAACGGTTCCAGCGTGACGGCGTGGTCCTGGCTCACGTTCGATACGTCCTGCGAGGACAGGCCGTTTTCCAGCACCGCCACGCGCGGGCCGTCGAGGCCGCGGATCACCGGGCGACCGACCGCGGAACCCAGGCCCGAACTCTGCACGCCCGGGATCGACGACACGGTGTCGCCCAGCGACACGCCCTTGGCGTCGTCGAGTGCCGAGCCGGCGAGCACGGCCACCGGGGCCACGATCTGGTCGGCCTTCTGGCCGCCCGGCACGGCGTTCACCACGATGGCGTCGAGCTGGTCCGCATGCTTGCGGCCCTTGCCCTGGGCGTCGTTCGCCCCCACCGACGGAGTCGTGCTCTCCTGGGCGACGTCGTCGGCCAGAACGGGCAGGGACGAGCCGAGACTCGAGGCAAGGGCCAGGGCAATAAGGGTTCTGCGCATCGGGGTGAAGCTCCAGTTGGGTTTTGCAATGTTATAAAGTATCATTACTTGCCTCGACCCGTGCAACTAGTCACGCTATGTCTTCCATGACCGAATCGCTGCCCGAATCCGAAGTCCCGCGCCGCTGGTGGCATGCCGCCGACCGGCTCGGCGCGACCGCGTCGTTCCTCTGCGCGATCCACTGCGCCGCGTTGCCCTTCGTGATCGCCCTCTTGCCGCTGGTGGGCCTGTCGTTTCTCGCGGACCACCGCTTCGAAGCCGGCTTCGTCGGCTTCGCCTGCGTGCTCGCGAGCTTCGCGCTCGTTTCCGGCTACCGGCGCCATCGCCGCCGGCTGCCGCTGATGCTGGCGGCACCGGGCCTGCTCCTTCTGATCCTGGGCGTGACATTTCTCCACGGCGGTTCGCTGGTGACGCACAGCATCCTCGTCACGAGCGGCGGCTTCCTCGTCGCCGCGGCGCATTTCGTGAACCTGCGGATCGACCGCGGCGAGCACGCGGGGCACATCCACGGGCCGTCATGCGCCCACCCGTGATTGTGTAACCGCGCCACGATTCCCTAGCCTTCGCGCCATGGCACACGATCATTCCCACTCGCGCGGCCACGCGCACGCGCATGGCCACGACCACGATCACCTGGAAGGCAGCAGCGAACGCAAGCTCCTGTTCGCGTTCGTCGTCACGGTGGTCATGCTCGTGGCCGAAGCGGCTGGCGGCGTGGTGTCCGGCTCGCTGGCGCTCCTCGCCGACGCGGGCCACATGCTGGTCGACGCGCTGGCGCTGCTGCTTGCCTTCCTCGGCGCGCGCTTCGCTTCGCGACCCGCCGACGCGCGCCGCACCTATGGCTACGGTCGTATCGAAGTGCTCGCGGGCTTCGTCAACGCGCTGACCCAGTTCGCGCTCGTGGCGTTCATCGTCTACGAGGCCGTGCAGCGCCTCTTCCATCCCGAGCCGATCCTTTCGGGTGTGATGCTCGTCGTCGCCGTCTTTGGCCTGCTGGCCAACGTGGTCGTGCTGCGCACGTTGCACGGGCACGATCCGGACGACATGAACATGGCCGGCGCGAGCCTGCACGTGCTGGGCGATCTGCTGGGCTCGGTCGCCGCCGTGCTGGCCGCGCTGGCGGTTCGCTGGCTCGACTGGAACTGGGCCGATCCGGCGCTTTCGATACTCGTGTCGCTGCTCATCCTGCGCAGCGCCTGGTCGCTCATCCGCCGCTCGGGCCACATCTTGCTGGAAGGCACGCCCGAGGGCGTGGATCTTGGCGACGTGCAACGCGGGCTTCTCGAGATCGACGAGGTGATCGTCGACATCCACCACGTGCACGTCTGGCAGGTGACGGCCGGCTCGCGCATGGCCACCCTGCACGCCGAGCTCTCGCCGGGCGCGGAGCAGGCCGACCAGGCCCGCGTGCTCGCCGCGATCAAGCAGGTGCTTAGCGAGCGCTGGCGCGTCGAGCACGCCACGGTGCAGTTCGATCCGGGCCCGTGCCCCGACGAGCCCGAAGGCTGCGGCCAGGCCGGCCACCACGTTCACTGAACGGGTACTCTTGCGCTTTACGCGGCCGCTGATACGATGTCCGGCCGTTCCTCTTCATCATTACGAATCAAGGAGTTTCCCATGGGCAAGGGCGACCGCCGCACCCGTCGCGGCAAGATCTACCGTTCCAGCTATGGCAAGGCCCGTCCGCACGTGGACGTCGTGACCGGCGCCGCCGTCGCGAAGCCGGCCGCTGCCAAGCCTGCCGCCGCCAAGAAGGCCGCGCCGCGCAAGAAGGCCTGAGCCTTCGGTAGCGTGAGAAAATCCCGCTCTGGCGGGATTTTTTTTGTCCTGGATTCGGGCGTCAGAGCTCCAGCCGGTCGGCGAACTCGAACCGGCCATCGGCCGGCGCGGCGATCACGTTCTGCTGGACCATGCCGGGGAAGATGTTGATGTCGGAGCCGCTGTGGTTGTCGGCGTTGTAGAGGTAGGGCACGTGTGACCACACGCGGTAGCCGAGCGCCTTGATCGCGTCGACTTCCGACTGGGCTTCGTCGAGGCCGGTGAGGCGGGCATAGATCAGCGGCCGGTGCGTGCGGACGGTTTCGCCAGCGCCGGCAAGCACATCGACGAGCGCGTGCGACAGGTTGATCTTCAGCAGGTGCAGCGCGTCGAGGCGCAGGCTGTCGACGGTTGCGATGCGTACTTTCTCATCGGTTCCCGCACGGCCGGCCGGCGTCAGCGACGCGAGCGATGCCTGGCCCTTGCCGCGCCCGAGCCACACGGGATGCGTGAAGACGTTATCGAGGCCGTTGATCGCCACGTTCGCGCACGCCTGCTGAAAGCGGATGCGACGCGGCTCCGCGAGGTGCACCTGGCCGAGCGGGCCGACCACCTGGGCCATCCACAGCGCGTGCGCGGCGAAGTCGCCGCCGAACTCGAGCACGGTCTGGCCTTCGTCGAGCAGGGCGCTCAGCAGGGTGGTTTCCTGCTCGGCCCATTCACCGTAGGCGTGCAGCGATCGTGCCGCGGCGTTGTCGAGCGCGACGGTGGTCGCGATGCCGTAGCGCGTGGACCAGAAGGGTGGGGTCGCTTCGCCGGCGTGGGATTTCGTGCTCATGGGGTCTCGTCGTTCGTGGGGGAGGGATCGTGGGGAAGGCTTTCGTAGAGGTGCTGGATGTCGTGGCGGCAGGCGATCGCGTCGCTTCGCCATGCCGGATGCTGCTCGGCGAGGAAGGCGTACACGAGCGCGTCGGAGCAAGCGGTCGCGGCCTCCTTCGGCGGAAGGGCTCGCGCGCGACGTTCCGCGGTGCGCGCGGCGAGGAGGGCGGTTTCAGGATCGGGCACGCGTTCGTAGGCGTCGTCGAGCAGGCGCTGCGCTTCGGCGAGATCGTGCCGTCCGTCGCTCGCACGGTGCAGGGCTGCGCGGCGTGCCCGGATATCGCCGTGACGGTGCTGCGCTCGCGCGGACCAGTCGCCCTCGAAGGTGGCGAGCCTGCGGGCCGCCGCGTCGGCATCGTCCAGGCGCGCCGACGCGGTCGCGGCGAGCGACCACGACGACCACGCGAGCAGCACGTCGATGTGTGCGTCGAGCACGCACGCATCGTTCGTGCCCGACCCTTCGGCGGCGAGGGCGCGCAGGGCGAAAAGGCGCGTGGCGCCGCTCATGCGGGCGATGCGTGCGAGGCGCAGCGATACGAGACTCGCGGCGAACGCGGGTTCGGCGTGCGTGGTGCGCGCGTTTCGTGCCCGCGCCTCGTCTTCGATCGCCGCGAGGCGGTTCACGGCGTCGCGGTGCGGAAGATCGCCCGCGAGTTCGACCTCGAGGGATGGCAGGATCCAGCGCGCGAGCCGCCCGTCGTCGCCGTCGTCGTCGACCTGCGCCATCAGCAGGTCGCGCCATGCGAGCAGATGCGATGGCGTGGCATCGGCGCGGCGGAGCCTGGGGCATCGCATGTCGCCGATGAGGAACGGGCCGTGGCCAGCGGCGGCGTCGGCGAGAAACGCACGCAGATAAGTGCTTCCCGTATCGGTATCCACGAGGGCGGGGTCGTACTTCGGTACCAGAAGGTCGACCGCCGACGGGATCATGTGCAACCCGGGCGTTTCGAACGACGTCTTGCGATAGACCCAGGTGGGATTCACCGGGGGGGCGGGGGGCGGTTCGGCGACGATCGGCGCTTCCGTCGCTTCCGTCGCATCCGTCGCTTCGGCGAAGAACGGCGCGACGCTGGGAGCCTCGGTTGTCGGTGCGCGCTGCCTGCGGCGGCGACGCATGAACACCGCGAGCAGCGTCGCCAGTCCACCACCGCCTGCAACGAAAGGCCATCGCCATCGGGAAGGCGGCGTGTCGTCGCTCTTACGGAGGGCGGCGCTTCGGCGAGGCGGAGGTGCGTCGGCGCGTCGGCCCGAGGTCGGATTCAGAGCGACGACGACGGACGGGTGGGACGACTCCATGGCATCGAGCATGCGTGCCACGTCGCGCATCTGCCGCGCGCGTCGCGTCTTCTCGGCCGCGTGATCGGGCGCGTCGGCGCATCCGGCGAGTGCCGGTGCGAGCACCGCGACGAGGGCGAGGCGCCGCAAGGCCTGGTGCCCCTTCTCCGGGGGCGGCGATGAAACCTTCAACGAACTTCCTTGCGTCGCGTGGCACGCCACGACGACGCTCCCGGTGCGGGCGCCGCCAGATGGCGAAGCCGCACGATGGTAGTGGGCGGTGCCCGCAGGAATCGATGGAAGTTTTCGGAAAAATCGACCGGATCTGGCTTACAGGACGACACGCTCGCCGGCGACCCAGCTCTCGCGCAGCAACGAGCCACCGATCCAGTAGCAGAGCTCGGGCAGATGGCGGACGTTCCACACGGCGAGGTCGGCCCGCTGGCCGACGGCAAGCGTGCCACGGTCGGTGAGGCCGAGCGCCCGCGCCGCGTTCACCGTGGCGCCGCGCAGCGCCTCCTCGGGCGTGAGGCGGAACAGCGTGCACGCCATGCCCATCGCGAGTCGCAGCGAGAGCAGCGGCGACGTGCCGGGGTTGAGGTCGGTGGCGACGGCCATGGCGACGCCGTGCTCGCGGAACGCGTCGACCGGCGGCGGCCGTGTGTCGCGCAGCGCGTAGTACGCCCCGGGCAGCAGCACGGCGACGGTGCCGGCCTCCGCCATCGCACGCACGCCGTCGTCACCGGTCCATTCCAGATGATCGGCGGAGAGGCCGCCGTAGCGCGCGACGAGCGCCGCGCCACCGAGATCGGAAAGCTGTTCGGCATGCAGCTTCACCGGCAGGCCGAGCGCCGTGGCTTTCTCGAACAGGCGCTGCGTTTCGGCATGCGTGAAGCCGATGCCTTCGCAGAACGCGTCCACCGCGTCGACGAGGTCTTCGTCGGCGAGCGACGGCAGCATGATGTCGCAGACCAGCGCGACGTATTCGTCGCGGCGTCCCGCGTACTCGGGTGGCAGCGCATGCAGGCCGAGGAAACTGGTACGCACGTCGATGCCCAGCACCTCGCCCATGCGGCGCGCCACGCGCAGCATGCGTCGCTCGGCGTCGGGTTCGAGCCCGTAGCCCGATTTGATTTCGAGCGTGGTCACGCCGTCGGCCAGCAGCGCTTTCGCCCTTGGCAGCGACTGCCGCAGCAGCTCGTCTTCGCTGGCGGCCCGCGTGGCGCGCACGCTGGAGACGATGCCACCGCCCGCGCGGGCGATTTCTTCGTAGGTGGCGCCTTCGAGGCGTTTTTCGAACTCTTCCGCGCGATCGCCGCCGAAGACGAGGTGCGTATGGCAATCGATCAGCCCCGGCGTCACCCACGTGCCCGGCAGCGACGCCACGTGCTGCGCGAGCGCATGCGGGTCGCCCGGCAGGTCGGCCATGGGGCCCGCGAACACGATGCGGTCGTCCCGCCAGCCGATCGCCCCGTGCTCGATCGCGCCATAGGGTGCGTCACCCTCGCGCAGCGTCGCGAGGCCGACATCGACGAGCAGATGGTCCCAGCGTGCGTCGTCCGTCACAGCGCCCCCTCGCCACCGACGCTGCGCGCCCAGCGCACTTCGTAGAGGTCGTAGCGACGGTCTTTCAGGTTCTGCACCGCCCCGGAGTTGCGTGCGCGTGCCAGGTTTTCCAGGCGAAGGTCGGCGAACAGCACGGTTTCGATGTTCGGCGTGGAGTCGGCCGCGATGCCGTCGCGTGCGAACGGGAAGTCGCTCGGCGTGAGGATGCAGCTCTGCCCGTACTGGATGTCGAAGTTGTTCACGCCCGGCAGGTTGCCCACGTTGCCGGATAGCACCACGTAGCACTGGTTTTCGATGGCGCGGGCCTGCGAGCAGTAGCGCACGCGCAGGTAGCCCTCGCGCACGTCGGTGCAGAAGGGCACGAAGAGGATCAGCGCGCCCTGGTCCGTGAGATGGCGCGCCACTTCGGGAAACTCGGAGTCGTAGCAGATCATCACGCCGATCGGCCCGCAGTCGGTCTGGATCGTGGCTGCGGAGTCGCCGCCGGTGATATTCCAGACGTTTTTCTCGCTGGGCGTGGGGTGCAGCTTCTCGCGCTCGTGGATCGAGCCGTCGCGCAGGCAGACGTAGCAGACGTTGTGGATGTCGCCGTTCGGCTGCCGGGTGGGGTGCGAGCCGCCGACGATATTGATGTTGTAGTGCACGGCCAGGCGATGGAACAGCGCCTTGACCTCGTCGGTGTATTCCGAGAGCCGGCGGATCGAATCGACCGGCGACAGCTCGGCGTTCTCGATCGACAGCAGCTGCAGCGTGATCAGCTCGGGGAACGCGACGAAGTCGGCGTCGTAATCCGCCGCGATGTCCACGAAGTATTCGACCTGCTTCGCGAACTCGTCGAACGACGCGATGCGCCGCTGCTGGTACTGCACGGACGCGACCCGTACCGAATCGGGCAACCGGTGGCTCTGCGAGACGCGCGGCACGTCGGGCTGGTCGTGGCGCTGCGGGTTGCGCCACACCAGCAGCGCGGCGTAGCCGAGCGACTCGTGGTCGGACGGCACGTATTCGCGCAGCAGGCCCACCATCTCGAACCCGTTGCGCAGCTGGAAACTGAGCGTGGGATCGCGACGGCTGCCGTCGACGACCGCGCGCGCATAGGCTTCCGCGCTGCCGTAGCGACCGATCGCACGGCCCAGCCCGGGCATGCGTCCGCCGAACACGATGCCGCGCAGTTTCAGGTCGGTGCACAGCCGCTTGCGCGCCAGGTACAGGCGCTGGCCGATGCGCATCCCACGATAATCGGGGTGCACCACCACCTCCATGCCGTAGAGCCAGTCGCCCTTGGGATCGTGGCGCGACGCGAAGCCGCCGCCGGTGATCTGCATCCAGGTGTGCGGGGCGAGCGCCAGCGACTCGCCGATGCGGAACGTGGCGCAGAAGCCGACGATGCGGCCCTCGTATTCCACGACGAACTGGCCTTCGGGGAAGTGCGTCTGCTGGCCCTGCAGCATCTCGGCGGAATGGCCCCATTCCGGCGTGTAGACCCTCGCGGTCAGCGCGACCAGTTCGGGGACATCGACGGGGCGCGCCTGGCGCAGCAGCAGTTTCGGAGGATGTGCGGCGTTGGTCTCGGTCATGCCGTCATTATGCGCCGCGCGGTACCATGCGCGGAATTCACTGCCGGAACGCCCCCATGCCGCATGACGCCCTGAGCGCAGACTTCTTCTGGCAGGACGGTGCATGGCGCACCGGCGAGGGCGCACTGGGCGTGTCGGGCGGGCGCTTCGCCGCCGCCGCGCACGGCGAGCGCGCGGGGCGGTTCGTGCTGCCGGGTCTGCCGAATCTCCATTCCCACGCCTTCCAGCGCGCGATGGCCGGCCTGGCCGAGCGTCGCGGCCCGGGCGAGGACAGTTTCTGGACGTGGCGGGAGACCATGTACGCGTTCGCGGAAGCCATCGACCCCGACGACCTGAAGGCCATCGCGACGCAGCTCTACGTGGAGATGGTAAAGGCCGGCTACACGCAGGTCTGCGAGTTCCACTACCTGCATCACGGGCCGCGCGGCGTGCCGTACGCCGATCCGGCGACGATGTCGCTGGCCCTGATGGAGGCGGCGAAGGAGGCCGGCATCGGCCTGACGCTCCTGCCCGTGCTCTACATGACCGGCGGCTTCGACGGCCGGCCGCTGACCGAGCGGCAGCAGCGCTTCCGGCACGACGTGGGTGCGTTCGTGCGTCTGCTCGAGCGCCTGGCGCCGCTGCAGGACGACATGTTCACGCTGGGTATCGCACTGCATTCGCTACGCGCCGTGCCGGAAGACGCGATGCGGTCGCTGCTCGCCACGGGCATCGCACGCGATCTTCCCGTGCACATCCATATCGCGGAACAGATCGGCGAAGTGCAGGACTGCCTCGCCGTGCGCGGCGCGCGTCCCGTCGAATGGTTGCTCGACCACGCCGATGTCGATGCGCGCTGGACGCTCGTGCACGCCACGCACATGACGCCGCACGAAACCGATCGCCTTGCGAAGAGCGGGGCGGTCGCGGGCATCTGCCCCACGACCGAGGCCAATCTCGGCGACGGCCTGTTCCCGCTGGCGGCCTTCATCGATGCCGGCGGCACCTTCGGCATCGGTTCCGATTCCCACATTTCCGTGTCGCCCGTGGAAGAGCTTCGCTGGCTGGAATACGGCCAGCGTCTGGCGACGCGTCATCGCAACGTCGCCGCGCGCGTGCCGGAGGAGAGCGTGGGCACCGCGCTATGGCAACGCGCGCTCGATGGTGGCGCGCGTGCGGCGGGCACCGACGTCGGCCGTCTGCTCGAAGGCTCGCGCGCGGACGTTCTGGTGCTCGACGATCGATCGCCGCTGCTCGCCGCGCGCGACGAGGCCGACGTGATCGACAGCTTTCTTTTCGCGGGCAACACGCCGCTGGTGCGCGACGTGATGGTGGGCGGGCAGTGGCGCGTGCGCGATTTCGCGCATGCGGCCGAAACGTCCGTGGCGGACGCTTACCGCGGCGTCGTGGAAAAACTGGCCGCGGCCTGATCGACGGGGCCGGACGGGCACTTCGACTTCCCGTAAAGGCCTGTCGCCGCCGGTTCGTTCTTCGCCATCGCCTCCGGCGACGCGAAAATCTCCACGTCGAGATCGCAGCGGTTCTTGCGCAGCGTCAGTCGCAAGGTATCCATGCGCGTGGGCGGAGCATCGCTTAAGGTGCACGCGGTGTTCTTCGCGAGCCGCAGCACCACGGTGTCCCCATGCGATGTCACGACATCGAAGTGCGCGTTCGTGCAGCCTTTCCAGCTGAGCGTGTCCTTGCCCACGGTAAGCATGCGCAGGCCGATGAAGGCGTTGCTGTACGGTTCCCAGTCGCCGGCGAGCCATGTTGGCGTAGCGGGCGCGGCGGTGAAGATGGCGAGGGCGAGTAGAGGGTGCATGGTTCCGTAGGAGCGCGCCTGCGCGCGACATATCTTGAGGCCGAACCCCGGAGCTGGCGCGCCAGGCGGGAGACAGTGGCGAAAAACTGTCGCGCGCGGGCGCGCTCCTACAAAGTAGCGGATTCTGGCCGACGCTTGCATGCGCCCATCGATCGTGGTTTAGTCGGCCCATGATTCGCATCGCCGCTAATAACGCCAATACCAATAATGCCCGGAACTCCGGGAGGGTCGGCGTGTAGGCGGTTTCAGGCGAAACCAACGGATACACGAAAGGCCCGCCCTCACAGGCGGGCCTTTTCTTTGGGCGTTTTGATAGTTCGGGAGCCAGATCATGTGTTCGATCTTCGGGATGTTCGGCCTTGCGCAGGGTGACGACCTTGTCTCCCTCCGCTCTCAGGCGATGGAGCTTTCGCAGCGGCAGCGTCACCGCGGGCCCGACTGGAGCGGTGTGTACGTCGACGACGGTGCGATCCTGGTGCACGAGCGACTGGCGATCGTCGATCCCGCGAGCGGTGCCCAGCCGCTGCGTTCGCCCGAGGGAGACCTCGCGCTGGCGGTCAACGGCGAGATCTACAACCACCGCGAACTCCGCGCCGCGAGCGGTTACCCGTTCACCACGGCATCGGACTGCGAGGTGATCAACGCGCTCTACCGCGAGCATGGCGTCGGTTTCCTTCCGCGTTTGAACGGCATCTTCGCGTTCGCGCTGTGGGATGCCGGCCGGCGCCGTTTCGTGATCGCGCGCGACGCGATGGGTGTGTGTCCGCTCTACTGGGGACACGACAGGGAAGGGCGCCTCTGCGTCGCGTCCGAGATGAAGTCGCTGGTCGGTATCTGTGCGGACGTCGCGCCGTTCCCGCCGGGCCATATCTACGACAGCGAGCGCGGGGAGGCCGTGAGCTATCGGTCGCCCGCCTGGCGCGATTACGACGCGACGCGGGGGCGGACGATCGAGCCGGCGGCGTTGCGTGCGGCCTTCGAAGCCGCCGTGCACCGGCAGATGATGACCGACGTGCCGTACGGCGTGCTTCTGTCGGGCGGCCTCGATTCGTCGCTGGTGGCCGCGGTGGCCGCGGGCTTCGCGCGGCGGCGGATCGAGGACGACGATCGCGACGAGGCCTGGTGGCCGCGCCTGCATTCGTTCGCGATCGGGCTCGAAGGGTCGCCCGACCTGAAGGCCGCGGAGATCGCCGCCGAGGCGCTGGGCACCGTGCATCACGGGTTCCGCTACACGTTCGAGGAAGGCCTCGACGCGTTGCCCGAGGTGATCCGCCACATCGAAACCTACGACGTCACCACGATCCGCGCGTCGACGCCCATGTTCCTGCTGGCCCGGCGCATCAAGGCCATGGGCGTGAAGATGGTGCTTTCCGGCGAAGGATCGGACGAGGTGTTCGGCGGCTATCTCTACTTCCACAAGGCACCGTCGGCACGCGCGTTCCACGAAGAGACGATCCGCAAGCTCGACGCGCTGCATTACTACGACTGTCTGCGCGCCAACAAATCGATGTCGGCCTGGGGCGTGGAGGCGCGGGTGCCGTTCCTCGACACGGATTTCCTCGACGTCGCGATGGGGTTCGACGCCGAGGCGAAGATGGTCGCCCGCAAGGGTATCGAGAAGGGCATCCTGCGCGAGGCGTTCGAGGGCGTGCTGCCCGACGAGATCCTCTGGCGGCAGAAAGAGCAGTTCAGCGACGGCGTGGGCTACGGCTGGATCGACGGCCTGAAGGCCCATGCGGAGGCGATGGTCTCCGATCGCGAATTCGCCGCCGCGGCGTCGCGGTTCCCGCACAACACGCCGGCCAGCAAGGAGGCCTTCTTCTACCGCTGCCTGTTCGAGAAGCACTTCCCGGGCGAGGCCTGCGCGGCCACGGTGCCCGGCGGCAAGTCCATCGCCTGTTCGTCGCCGGCCGCGCTGGCCTGGGATCCGGCGTTCGCCGCGGCGGCGGACCCGTCCGGGCGAGCCATTCGCGGGGTGCATCGCGAGGCCCTGCCGGCCTGACGGCCGGATCGCCGACGCGATCGGTTCCCACCCCTTCGGTAGCCGTCTGCGACGAGGGTGGTGGAAGCCGGTCCCGGCGCCCCCCGCATTTGCTAGAATCGGCTGCTTTAGCCGGCGCGCCCCGCGCCGCACAGCAGGTGAGCCAATCATGATCGAGATCAATCCGATCCTTGCGCAGATCGCGGACCTCAAGGGCCGCGTCGAGTCGCTTAGGGGGTATCTTTGACTACGCCGTCAAGAAAGAACGGCTAGAGGAAGTCAACCGCGAGCTCGAGAGCCCCACCGTGTGGGACGACCCGAAGCGCGCGCAGGAACTGGGCCGCGAGCGCGCCCAGCTCGATAACGTCGTGACCGGCGTCGACGAGATGACCGCGTCGCTCGACGATGCGCGCGAGCTGCTCGACATGGCCGCCGCCGATGGCGACGAAGACACCGTGCAGTCGATCCTCGGCGACCTGAGCAAGGTCGACGCCCGCGTCGGCAAGCTCGAATTCCAGCGCATGTTCTCCGGCGAGCTCGACGCCGCCCCGGCCTTCGTCGATATCCAGGCCGGTGCCGGCGGCACCGAAGCCCAGGACTGGGCCGAAATCCTCCTGCGCATGTACCTGCGCTGGGCCGAATCGCGCGGCTGGAAGGCCGAGCTGATGGAAGTGTCCGGCGGCGACGTCGCGGGCATCAAGTCCGCCACGTTCCGCGTGGAAGGCGATTACGCCTACGGCTGGCTGAAGACCGAAATCGGTGTGCACCGCCTGGTGCGCAAGAGCCCGTTCGACTCGGACAACCGCCGCCACACGAGCTTCACGTCCGTCTTCGTGTCGCCGGAAGTCGACGACAACATCGAGATCGACATCAACCCCGCCGACCTCAAGACCGATGTGTACCGGTCGTCGGGCGCGGGCGGTCAGCACGTCAACAAGACCGAGTCCGCCGTGCGTATCACGCACGTGCCGACCAACACGGTCGTGGCGTGCCAGACCGAACGCAGCCAGCACGCCAACCGCGATCGCGCGATGAAGATGCTGAAGGCGAAGCTGTACGAGCTCGAGGTGCAGAAGCGCAACGCCGAAAAGGATGCGCTGGAAGCCACCAAGTCCGACATCGGCTGGGGCAGCCAGATCCGCAACTACGTGCTCGACCAGTCGCGCATCAAGGATCTGCGCACCGGTGTGGAGCGCTCCGATACGCAGAAGGTGCTCGACGGCGATCTCGACGAATTCGTCGAGGCCAGCCTGAAGGCCGGCCTCGAGGCCGGCTCGAAGCGAATCGACGCCTGATCCGGCGGGGGCCCGCGGTCCCCGCCTTTTTATCCGCCAGACACCTAGCGAAGCCATGACCGACGACACCCGCGACGACATCCCCGGCAGCGACGAAAACCGACTGATCGCCGAGCGCCGCGAGAAACTCAAAGCGCTGCGTTCGCAGGGCATCGCCTATCCGAACGACTTCCGGGTCGACAGTTTCGCGGGCGACCTGCAGCACGAATTCGCCGACAAGGAGACCTGGACCGCCGAGGCGATCGAGGCATCGCCGCGTCGCGTCGCCGTCGCCGGCCGCATCCTGCTGATGCGCGGGCAGGGCAAGGTGAGCTTCGTGCAGATGCAGGACGGCACGGGGCGCATCCAGCTCTTCGTGCACCAGGGCACGCTGGGCGAAGAGGCGTACGACACCTTCAAGCGCTGGGACCTCGGCGATATCGTGGGTGCCACGGGCCTGCTGATGCGCACGAAGACCGGCGAGCTCTCCGTCAAGGTCGACGCCATCCGCCTGCTGACGAAGTCGCTGCGGGGCCTGCCTGACAAGCACCACGGCCTGGCCGACGTCGAGCAGCGTTATCGCCAGCGCTATGTCGACCTCATCGTCACCGAGGAATCGCGCCGCACGTTCGCGCTGCGCTCGAAGATCATCAGCCATGTGCGTCGCTGGCTCGAAGCCGAACCGCGCCGCTTCATGGAAGTCGAAACGCCGATGATGCACGTGATCCCGGGCGGCGCCACCGCGCGCCCGTTCACCACGCACCACAACGCGCTCGACATCCCGCTGTTCCTGCGCGTGGCGCCGGAGCTCTACCTCAAGCGCCTCGTCGTCGGCGGCTTCGACCGCGTTTACGAAATCAACCGCAACTTCCGCAACGAGGGCGTGTCCACGCGGCACAACCCCGAGTTCACGATGCTCGAGCTGTACCAGGCCTACGCCACGTACCACGAGATCATGGACATCACGGAAGGCATGATCCGCGCGGCCGCCACCGATGTGGTCGGCGCCACGCAGATCGAATGGGACGGCGCCACCGTCGACCTTGGCCCGGCCTTCCGCCGCTGGCGCATGGAAGACGCGGTGCTCGAGCTCAACCCCGAGATCAAGGCATCCGAGCTGCGCGACCGCGAGGCCATGGCGGCCCACGCCAGGCGTCTCGGCATCCACGTGAAGCCGGGCTATGGCTGGGGCAAGCTGCTGCTCGAGATCTTCGAGGCCACGGTCGAGCACACGCTCATCCAGCCCACGTTCGTGATCGACCACCCGGTCGAGGTCTCGCCGCTCGCGCGCGAGAACGACACCGACAAGGGCATCACCGACCGCTTCGAACTCTTCATCAACGGCAAGGAGATCGCCAACGGCTTCTCCGAGCTCAACGACTCCGAAGACCAGGCCGCGCGCTTCCAGGCGCAGGTCGATGCCAAGGACGCCGGCGACGACGAGGCCATGCACTTCGACGCCGATTACATCCGCGCGCTCGAAGTCGGCCTGCCGCCGACCGGCGGACTGGGCGTCGGCATCGATCGCCTGGTGATGCTCCTCACGGGCTCGTCGTCCATCCGCGACGTGCTGCTCTTCCCGACCATGCGCCCCGAGGTCTGATCCCATGTATTACGCCATCACCGGTATCGATCATCCGAATTCGCTGGAAAAGCGCCTTTCCGTGCGCCCGGCCCACGTCGAACGCCTGAAGGCCCTGAAGGATGCCGGCCGCCTGAAGATGGCGGGCCCGTTCCCGGCCATCGACGCCGAGGATCCGGGCGAGGCCGGTTTCACCGGCAGCCTGATCGTCGCCGAGTTCGACAGCCTCGAAGCCGCCCAGGCCTGGGCGGACGCCGATCCTTACATCGGCGCCGGCGTGTACAAGGATGTGTCGGTCCGCCCCTACCGCATCGTGCTGCCGTGACCGTCGAGAAGGTCGAGCGCATCCGCGAGCGCCTGACCAGGGCGCTCGCCCCGGTCGAGCTCGACGTGATCGACGAAGGCCACAAGCACGCCGGCCACGCGGGCGAGGGCAAGGGGCACTTCTTCGCCCGCATCGTCAGCCCGGCGTTCGCCGGCAAGAACCCGATCCAGCGCCACCGGATGGTTTACGAGGCGCTGGGCGACATGATGCCGGACGGCATCCACGCCCTGTCGATCGAGGCGAAGGCGCCGGGGGAGTAGGGTTCTTAGCTGGCTCACCGCGCTTTCGTGTAGGAGCGCGCCTGCGCGCGACAGCTTCTCGACTCAGTATGGAAGCTTGCGAGCCAGCTCCAGGGCTCGTCGAAAAGCTGTCGAGCCCAAGGGGCGCTCCTACAAAAAATTCGACGCCACGCGCAGAATCAACGGGTTATGCCCGGATCTTCGTGTCATTTCGCGTATTGCGCCGCAAGCCCCCCTTTGGCAAAGTGACCGATCAGCCAAGGGGAGGCTCCCGAACGGAGCCCACGGCCGCGTCACCACGGAAACCATCATGCGTCTGACCACGATCAAGCTGGCGGGATTCAAGTCGTTCGTCGACCCCACCACGCTGCATTTGCCCACCAACATGACTGGCGTCGTCGGTCCGAACGGGTGCGGCAAGTCGAACATCATCGACGCGATCCGTTGGGTCATGGGCGAATCGGCGGCCAGCCGCCTGCGCGGCGATTCCCTCACCGACGTCATCTTCTCCGGCTCCAGCGCGCGCAAGCCCGTGGGGCAAGCCACTGTCGAACTCATCTTCGACAATGCCGACGGCACCATCCAGGGCGAGTACGCGAGCTTCGCCGAAATTTCGGTGAAGCGTCTGGTCAGCCGCGACGGCCAGTCCTCCTATTTCCTCAATGGCGCGCGCTGCCGCCGCCGCGACATCACCGATCTCTTCCTTGGCACGGGCCTCGGCCCGCGTTCCTACTCGATCATCGAGCAGGGCATGATCAGCCAGATCATCGAGGCGGCGCCCGAAGACCTGCGCACCCACCTGGAAGAAGCCGCGGGCATCTCCAAGTACAAGGAACGCCGCAAGGAAACCGAGAGCCGCATCAAGTCCACCCGCGAGAACCTCGGCCGCGTGCGCGATGTGCGCGACGAAGTGGAGAAGCAGCTCGACCACCTGAACCGCCAGGCGCGCGCGGCGGAACGCTGGAAGGCGTTCAAGGAAGAGCACACGCGGCGCGAAGCCGAACTGCGCGCGCTGGAATACCGTTCGCTGCACCGTCGCCACGAAGGCGAGGGTTCGGGCCTTCGCGAGGCCGAACTCGAGATCGAGAAGCAACTCGCCGGCCAGCGTCAGGTCGAGGCCCAGATGGAAACGGTGCGCGAGCGTCATCAGGGCGCCAGCGAGCATCTGAACCAGGTGCAGGCCGAGGTTTACAAGGTCGGCGCCGAAATCGCGCGCGTCGAGCAGCAGGTTCGTCATAACCGCGATCTGACGGAGCGCCTCACGCGCTCGCGCGCGGACGCCGAGCGCGAATTCGAGGAACTGCAGGGCCATATCGGCGCCGATCGCGAACAGATCGAAACGCTGCGCATGGCGCTGGCGGAAGGCGAGCCGAAGCTCGAATCGCTGCAGCAGATCCAGGACGAGACTGGCGACGCGCAGCGCGCGACCGAATCGAAGCTGGCCGACTGGCAGCAGCGCTGGGACACGCATACGCGCGGCGCGTCGGAATCCAGCCGCGCCGCCGAAGTGGAGCGCACGAAGCTGGCGTATCTCGACCGCCAGTCGGTCGATCTGGCCCGACGTCGCGATGCGCTGGAAACGGAACAGCGGGCCACGGACGTGGCCGCGCTGGACGCCGCCTCCGAGCAGCTCGACACCGAACACGAAACCCAGCGCGAGCGCGTCGAGCAGCTCGGCGGGGTGCTCGACCAGCACAAGGTCGCCTACGAACGCGTGCAGGACGACGAGCGCCAGGTCACGGCCGCGCTCAACGATGCCCGCCAGCAGCTGCAGACCGCGCGCGGCCGGCAGGCATCGCTCGAAGCGCTGCAGACGGCCGCGCTCGGTCAGGACGAATCGGCCGCCAGCGCATGGCTCGGGCGGCTGGGCCTCGACAAGGCACGCCGCCTCGGCGAGTCGCTGCAGGTCGATGCCGGCTACGAATCCGCGGTGGAAACCGTTCTTGCCGGGGTTCTCGACGGTGTTCTCGTGGATGCGCCCGAGGCGCTGACCGCCGGGTTCGAGGCGCTGGGACAGGCCGACGTCGCGCTGTTCGCCAGCGCGAAGGGCGGCCCCGGTGCCGAAGGAACGCTCGCCGCGTACGTGCGCGGACCGCTCGCCGCGGTGAACCTGCTCACCCATGTCTTCGTCGCCGACTCCGTCGAAGCGGCGGCGGCCCGCCTGCCTTCGCTCGCCGCGCACCAGTCGGTGATCACGCGCGACGGTGCGTGGATGGGTCCGGGCTGGGCGCGCGTGCTGCGTGCTCAGGGCAACCAGGTGGGCGTGCTCGCTCGCGAACGCGAGATCCGCCAGCTCGCCGATCAGATCGAAGTGCTCGAGGGCACGATCGACGAGCGCACGGAACAGCTGGAAACGCTGCGCGCCACGAAGTTCGAAACCGAGCGCCTGCGCGACGATGCGCAGCGTGAGCTCTATGCCGCCCATCGTCGCCTGTCCGAGCTGGCGGGCCAGTTGCAGAGCCATCGCGGCAAGATGGAAACCGCGCGCGCCCGTGCCGAGAAGGTCGGCGGCGAGATATCCACCCTCGTCGAGCAGCTCGACGAACTGGAAGGGCAGACGCGCGATGCGCGTGCACGCCTCGACGAAGCGGTGGGCCACATGGGCGATCGCGAAGACGAGCGTCGCGGCCTCGAGAACGAGCGCCGTGAACTGCTCGAGGCCCGCGAGGAAGCGCGCATCAATGCGCGCGAAGCCGCGGAACAGGCGCATCAGCTCGCTTTGAGCATGGAGTCGAAGCGCGCCGCGCTGACCTCGCTGGAACAGGCGCTCGGCCGTCTCGACACGCAGCTGCGCCAGGTCACCGCGCGGCGCGACGAGATCGACCAGCAGCTTGCCGCCGGTTCCGATCCCATCACCGAACTGGAAGCCGAGCGGCAGACCTACCTCGACCAGCGCCTGCTGGTCGACCGCCAGCTCGTGGACGCGCGCCGCGGCCTCGAAGACTGCGACGCCGAATTCCGCCGCCTCGAGCAGGATCGCCACCGCATCGAGCAGGTGCTCAACAAGGTGCGCGAAGACGTCTCCGAGAAACGCCTGGCAGCGCAGGCGCTGCAGCTGCGTGCCGAACAGCTCGCGCAGGCCATCGTCGCGTCGGGCCTCGAGCTCGAGCCGCTGCTGGCCGAACTCGCGGAAGACGCCGAGCCGGAACGCTGGCAGCAGCAGCTGGTCGACCTGTCGCAGAAGATCGCCCGCCTGGAGCCGGTGAACCTCGCCGCGATCCAGGAACACGCCGAGCAGTCGCAGCGCAAGGAATACCTCGACTCGCAGCTGACGGATCTGGCCGGCGCGCTCGAAACCCTCGAAGGCGCCATCAAGAAGATCGACCGCGAGACGCGCCAGCGTTTCAAGGAGACTTTCGACCGCGTCAACGCCGGCGTGCAGGAGCTCTTCCCGCGCCTGTTCGGTGGCGGTCACGCGTATCTCGAACTGACGGGCGAAGACCTGCTCGACACCGGCGTCGCGATCATGGCCCGTCCGCCCGGAAAGCGCGTATCGAACATCACGCTGCTGTCCGGCGGCGAGAAGGCGCTCACCGCGGTGTCGCTGGTGTTCGCGATCTTCGGCCTCAATCCCGCGCCGTTCTGCCTGCTCGACGAGGTGGACGCGCCGCTCGACGAGGCGAACGTCGGTCGCTTCTCGGCCATGGTGCGCGAGATGAGCGAGAAGGTGCAGTTCATCTTCGTCAGCCACAACAAGGCCACCATGGAGGCCGCGCACCAGCTCTGCGGCGTTACCATGCGCGAGCCGGGCGTGTCGCGCCTCGTCCAGGTCGACCTGGCCGAAGCTTCGAAACTCGTCGGCGTCGCTTAAGTTCTACTTCCAAGGATCGCAATCATGACCCCCGCCATCGGCCTCGCCTGGAATCCCGCAGTAGGCATCCCGATGCTCTTCGTCGGCATCGTCGTTCTCGTGCTGCTCTGGCTCTTCGGCCAGCCGCGCAAGGAACAGGGCCGGCGCAAGCCCGTCGCCGAGCAGCCCGAGCGTGCGCGCGAGCGCCGCGAGCCGGTCTTCGGCGACGAGGCGGGCGACGACGCCGAGCCGGTGGCCTCGTTCAGCGCCCGCGACGACGACGCGAACGATCCGCTGTTCCAGCCGAAGGCCCCCCAGGGCGAGCTCGACGTCGATCTGCGCGCCGAACTGGAGCGCCTCGGTGCTTCGCTCGCGGGCGAGCGCACGGCCTCCGCCGCGCCGGTATTGCCGGACGAACCCGCGCCGCGCGCACCGCGCGCGGAGCCGCGCCTCGACCTCGACCTGCCGTTCGACATCGACGAGCCCGTGGCCGCCGCGCCCGTTCCCGCACCTGCCCCGGCGCCGGTTCCGGCACCGGCTCCCGTCGTGAAGGCGCCGCCGCGCTCCGACCTCGGGCGCCGTCCGCCGAGCGCGCCGGTGGAACGCATCGTCAGCCTCTATGTCGTCTCGCGCGAAGGAAGCAAATTCAACGGTTCCGATCTCGTGGTCGCCGCGGAAAAGGCCGGCCTCGAGTTCGGCGACATGGGCATCTACCACCGGCTGGTCGACGGCCACCCGGAAAAAGGCCCGATCTTCAGCGTCGCCAACCTGGTCAAGCCCGGCAACTTCGACATGGCGCGCATCGCGACCCTGCAGACGCCAGGCCTGTCGTTCTTCATGGCCTTGCCCGGCCCGATCCCGGCGCTCGACGCGTGGGACGCCATGCTGCCCACGGCCCAGCGCCTCGCCGAGCTGCTCGACGGCCTCGTGCTGGACGAAGAGCGCAACGCCCTCGGCCGCCAGCGCATCGCCCACATCCGTGACGAACTGCGCGGCTGGGACCGCGGTCACGAGGGCGAAGAGATCAAGTTCGGGCAATAGGGCTTGCGTAAGGCAAGCCCTATGTAGGAGCGCGCCTCGCGCGCGACATCTTTTCGCGACAGAGCAGCAGGCCCTGTTGCTCACGGCCTCAACGGCGTCGCGCGCAAGGCGCGCTCCTACATCGCCTGCTCGTCATATTCTCGATATTCACACAGCCGCAACGCCCGGATGCGTCACTGTGGGTGCCTTCGCGTGCCCGGGTCATTGGCACGATGCACACATCCGGCCCGGCATGCTTGTGTCCACACCCGAGGAACACGAGTCAGATGTCGGCCAGCCCGAGTGCGCCCTTTCGTATTTATTACCTGCACCCGCTGCTAGCGGGCCCGATGACCGCATGGAACGCCTGGATCGACCACGCCGCGGCGCTGGGATTCCGGCAACTCCTGGTCGCCCCTCCGTTTGAAACATCGCCATGCGGCGATGTCTTCGTGACGAGGGACTTCGATCGACTCCATCCCGCGCTCGGTGCGGACGGCGACGCCACCCAGCGTCTCGCCCAGATCGCCAAGGCCTGTCGTGCCCGGGGCCTCGAACTCTGGCTCGACCTGCCGCTCGACGAGATCGCGTCCGACGCGAGCGTTCGCGCCAGTCATCCCGAATGGTTCCGCGCCGTCGCCGCGCAGCATGGCACGCCCGATCCGCGCTGGACGCCCAGCGAGAGCGACAGCGCACGCTGGCGCTTCAACGATCCCGGTGTGGTGGAAGAAGCGAGTGGCTGGTGGGCGGAGCGGATGGCACGCTGGACCGATGCGGGCGTGTCCGGGTTCCGTCTTCTGCATCCTCAGCGCCTGCGCGCCGGCGTGTGGAAATCGATCATCGGCGCGATCAACGATGGTGCGTCACGCGCCGCGTTCCTCGCCTGGACGCCCGGCATCACGGCCGACGAGGTCGACGCCCTGCGCGGCGCCGGCTTCGACGCGGTGGTGTCGTCGGCGGCGTGGTGGGATTTCCGCGCGCCGTGGTTCGCGCAGGAATCGCGTCGCCTCGCGCGTGTCGCGCCCGCGCTCGCCTGTGTGGAAGAGCCGTTCGCGACGCGACTGGGCGACGAACTCGGTGAAGAGAACCAGCTCGATCACGCGTACCGTCGTGCCATCGGATTCTGCGCCACGTCGCCGGCCGGCTGGATGATGCCCATGGGCTTCGAGTACGCCGTGCACGACGCGCTCGATCCGCGGCGCGGTTCGCCCGTGACGCCGGAAGACATGGCGAAGCAGGGCGCCGTCGACCTGACCGCGTGCGTCAGGACGGCGAACGAGGCGGTCGGCGATCGCGTCGGCCCGCCGCCGGTCATGACGGTGCACGCCGGCATCGCCACGTTCCTCGATGTGGACGGGGCCGATCCGCGCACGGCTTCGCGCGCGACGCTGACGATCGTCAACGCCTCGCTCGACCGCGACGTCACGGTGAGCGCGGCGGAAGCGCTCGCGGGCGCCGCCAGTCATTTTTCCCCGTGGACCACGTCCGACGGCCGGAAACGTTTCGATCAGGGAGATGCGGTGGTGCTCGAACCCGGTGCGGTACTGACGTTGACTGGCACGCCGTCGTCACCCGTGACGCGAAAGACGGGTGCCAGCGCCAGGAAAGAATTCCTGCAGGCGGCGACGCGGGCGCCGCGCGTGATGATCGAGGCGATCGAGCCCACGGTCGACGGCGGTCGTTTCCCCGCCAAGCGCACCGTCGGCAAGGCGATCGTCGTGACCGCGGATATCTTCATGGACGGGCATGACGTGCTCGCCGCACGCCTGAAGTACCGCGCGCAGGACGAAAAGGCCTGGCGCGAAACACCGATGGCACTCGTCAATAACGACATCCACACCGCCAGCTTCACGCCCACGCGCACGGGGCGTTACGAATTCCAGATCGAAGCGTGGCACGACCGCTTCGCGACCTGGCACCACGAGGTCGAGGTGAAGCACGCCGCGGGCGTCGACGTCACGCTGGAACTCGAAGAGGGCAGGCTGCTCGTCGAAAAGCGCGCGAACGCGGTGACGGGTCCGAAGGCGAAGGCGCTGCGCTCGCTCGCCACCACGGCGGGCAAAGCGAGCGGTGACGAGCGCCTCGCCGTGCTGATGGCGGAAAGCGCCGTCGACCTGATGGCCGCCACCGATCCCCGCGAACGCGCGAGCGTCACGGAAGCGTTCCTCGTCGAGGTGGACCGTCGCGAAGCGGAATTCGCCAGCTGGTACGAGTTGTTCCCGCGTTCGATGACCGACGACAAGGCGAAACACGGCACGTTCCGCAACACCATCGCGCGCTTGCCGGCGATCCGCGACATGGGTTTCGACGTGCTGTATTTCCCGCCGATCCATCCGATCGGCAAGGCCTTCCGGAAGGGGCCGAACAATACGCTCACACCGGGCCCGGACGATCCGGGTAGCCCCTACGCGATCGGCGCGCCGGATGGCGGGCACACCGCGATCCATGCGCAGCTCGGTACGATCGACGATTTCCGCGCATTACGCGACGCGGCGCGCGAGCATGGCCTCGAGCTCGCGCTCGACTTCGCGATCCAGTGTTCGCCCGACCATCCGTGGTTGAAGGAGCATCCGGAATGGTTCGACTGGCGCCCCGACGGCAGCATCAAGTACGCCGAGAACCCGCCCAAGAAATACCAGGACATCGTCAACGTCGATTTCTACGCCGATGGCGCGATTCCGTCGCTGTGGCAAGCCCTGTGCGACGCCGTGCTGTTCTGGGCGGCGGAGGGCGTGCGCACCTTCCGCGTCGACAACCCCCACACCAAGCCCTTCCCGTTCTGGGAATGGATGATCGCGCGGGTGCGCGCGAAATACCCGGATGCGCTGTTCCTCTCGGAGGCGTTCACACGCCCGAAGCCGATGTACCGCCTGGCCAAGGTGGGTTTCAGCCAGTCGTACACGTATTTCACCTGGCGCAACTCGAAGCAGGAGTTCATCGACTACCTGACCGAGCTGACGACCACGCCACCGAAGGACTTCTTCCGACCCAACTTCTTCGTCAACACGCCCGACATCAACCCGTACTTCCTGCAGACATCGGGCCGGCCGGGGTTTCTCATCCGTGCCGCGCTCGCGACGACGCTCTCGGGGCTATGGGGCATGTATTCCGGCTTCGAGATCTGCGAGTCCGCACCGATGCCCGGCAAGGAGGAGTACCTCGATTCGGAGAAGTACGAAATCCGCATCCGCGACTTCGACGCGCCCGGCAACATCGTCGCCGAGATCACGCAGCTCAACCGTATCCGCCGCGCGCACCCGGCGTTGCAGAGCCACCTCGGCGTGCGCTTCCTGCCCGCGAACAACGATCAGGTGCTGTTCTTCGAAAAGCGTGCGGGCGACGACATCGTGCTCGTCGCCATCAGCATGGATCCGCATAACGCGCAGGCCGCCGACCTCACGCTGCCGCTGGGCGACTGGGGTATCGCAGGCGACGCCGCACTCGACATCCACGACCTCCTTCACGACCAACCCCTCAACTGGCGCGGCTCGACCCAACACGTATGGCTTGGCCTCGGCCAGCCCTACGCGGTCTGGCACGTGCGGCTTCCCGGAGTCTGATCCATGGCAACCCGCGTTAAAGGAAAGAAGAAAGCGGCCGGCCCCGATTTCTCGAGCGATCCGCTCTGGTACAAGGATGCGATCATCTACCAGGTGCACCTCAAGTCGTACTTCGACGCCAACGACGACGGTGTCGGCGATTTCCAGGGCCTGATCGACAAGCTCGACTACATCGCGGAGCTGGGCGTCAACACGCTCTGGCTGCTGCCGTTCTACCCGAGCCCGCGCCGCGACGACGGCTACGACATCGCGGAATACAAGGCGGTGCACCCCGATTACGGCAAGCTGGGCGACGCGAAGCGGTTCATCACCGAAGCGCACGCGCGCGGCCTGCGCGTGATCACCGAGCTGGTCATCAACCACACGTCCGACCAGCATCCGTGGTTCCAGAAGGCGCGGCATGCGAAGAAGGGCTCGGCCGCCCGTAATTTCTACGTGTGGTCGGATACCGATCAGGCCTACGACGGCACGCGCATCATCTTCCTCGATACGGAGAAGTCGAACTGGACGTGGGATCCCGTGGCGGGCCAGTACTTCTGGCATCGCTTCTTCTCGCACCAACCCGACCTGAACTTCGACAACCCGGCGGTGCTGAAGGCCGTGCTCGACGTCATGCGCTTCTGGCTCGACATGGGCGTGGACGGTCTGCGACTCGACGCCGTGCCGTACCTGATCGAACGCGAGGGCACCAACAACGAGAACCTCCCCGAAACGCACGACATCCTCAAGCGGATGCGCGCCGAGATCGATCAGCATTACCCCGATCGCATGCTGCTGGCGGAAGCCAACCAGTGGCCGGAAGACACGCAGGATTATTTCGGGCAGGGCGACGAATGCCACATGGCGTTCCACTTCCCGCTGATGCCGCGCATGTACATGGCGATCGCGCGCGAAGACCGTTTCCCCATCACCGACATCATGCGGCAGACACCGGCGATTCCCGAGAACTGCCAGTGGGCGATCTTCCTGCGTAACCACGACGAGCTGACGCTCGAAATGGTGACCGACAACGAGCGCGATTACCTGTGGCAGACGTACGCCGCGGATCGTCGTGCGCGCATCAATCTCGGCATCCGTCGTCGCCTGGCGCCGTTGCTAGAGCGCGATCGCCGCCGCATCGAGCTCATGAACGCGCTGCTCCTCACGATGCCCGGCACGCCCGTGCTGTATTACGGCGACGAGATCGGCATGGGCGACAACATCCACCTCGGCGACCGCGATGGCGTGCGCACGCCGATGCAGTGGTCGGTGGACCGCAATGGCGGGTTCTCGCGTGCCGATCCCGCCAGCCTCGTGCTGCCGCCGATCATGGATCCCCTGTATGGCTTCCAGGCGATCAACGTGGAGGCGCAGTCGCGCGATCCGCATTCACTGCTCAACTGGACGCGTCGCATGCTCGCCGTGCGCAAGCGTTACAAGGCGTTCGGCCGCGGCACGCTGAAGTTCCTGTATCCGGGCAATCGCAAGGTGCTCGCGTACCTGCGCGAGTTCGAAGGCGAGCATGTGCTGTGCGTGGCGAACATGTCGCGCGCGCTGCAGGCGGTGGAGCTCGACATGGCCGCGTTCGACGGCAGCGTGCCCATCGACATCGTCGGCGGTTCGTCGTTTCCGCCGATCGGCCAGCTGCCTTACCTCCTGACCGTGCCGCCGTATGGCTTCTACGCGTTCCAGATCTGCCCCAACGCGCAGATGCCTTCGTGGCACGAGGTGGCGGCGGAGCCGATGCCGGATTACGAGACGCTCGTGTTACGGGGCGCGCTGGTCGAAGGGCCGGTGATGGCGCACCACCGTGGTGTCATCGAAAAGCAGGTGCTCCCGGGTTACCTCGCGGTGCGTCGCTGGTTCGCGTCGAAGGATCGCGGCATCGAGAGCGTGCGCATTCTCTATGCGGTGCCGTGGCCGGATCGCGGCGACGACCTGATCCTGACGGAGGTCGAGGCGACGTTGTCCGACGGTGGCACCGAACGCTACAGCCTGCCGGCCGGCATCGTCTGGGAAGACGAGAGCCCCACGGCGCGCGCGCAGCAGCTTGCGCTTGCGCGCGTCCGCCGTGGCCGGCGCATCGGCCTGCTCACGGACGGCTTCGCACTCGACGCGTTCGCGAGCGGCCTGCTGATCGGTCTGCGTAACGGCACGGATCTGCCGATCCACGGGGGCTCGGTGCGCTTCGAAACGACGGAGGCCTTCGGCGCCGTCGACTTCGATCCGGCCATCGAGAACCGCTGGATCGCCGCGGAACAGTCGAACAGCTCGATGATCCTGCACGACGCCGGCGTGGTGAAGCTGTTCCGCCGCACCTCGGTGGGCGTGAACCCCGAAGTGGAAATGGGCCGGTTCCTCACCGAGAACGGCTACGCGAACACGGCGCCGTTGCTCGGCGAAGTCGTGCGCGTCGACGAGCAGGGCGAACGCAGCACGCTGGCCGTGCTGCAGGGATTCCTGCGGAACCAGGGCGACGCATGGCGCTGGACGCTCGATTTCCTGCGCCGCAGCTACGACGAGTACAGCCATTCGGCGGACGAGGATCGCAAGGCGGAAATCGAAGGTGGCTACGACGCGTTCGCTGCCGCCGTGGGTACCCGCCTGGCCGAGCTTCACGCGTTGCTGGCGAAACCGAGCGAGTTGCCCGCGTTCTCGCCCGAAAAAGCGGGCAGGCACACGGTCGACGCATGGCGCGACGGCATCCGTGCGCAGGTGGAGCGCGCCCTGGCCGCGGTCGACTCGGCAGGCGATCTCTCCGAAGGGCTCGCCGCGGACGTCGAGGCGCTGCGCGGTTTCGCCGCGACGCTCGGCGACCGGATCGCGACGGTCGCGAGCGCCGGTGTCGACGCGCTGACCACCCGCACGCATGGCGATTTCCATCTCGGCCAGATCCTGGTGGTGCAGGACGACGCGTACATCATCGACTTCGAAGGCGAGCCGGCCCGGCCGCTGGCGGAGCGACGCGCGAAGAGTTCGCCCCTGCGCGACGTGGCAGGCTTCCTCCGTTCGCTCGATTACGCCGCGGCCATGGCGCGCCGTGGCGAGGATGGTCTCGCGCCGGTCGAGGACGAAGGCTCCGCCGACTACCTGGCGCGGTTCCGCGAACGCTCTTCGCGCGTCTTTCTTGCGGCGTACCGCGAGGTGCTCGATGCGTCGCCGGTTCGCTGGATCGACGCCGATGCACTGGCGCCCGTGCTCGAGTTGTTCGTGATCGAGAAGGCCGCTTACGAGGTGGTCTACGAAGCGTCGAACCGGCCGGGCTGGGTCGATGTGCCGTTGCGGGGCCTGCTGCATGTCGCGCGCGGCGATACCGCGAACGAACTGAAGGAAGACACGTGACCGATCTACGACTCCATGGCCTCGGTGACCGGGCCGCGCTCGACGCGCTGGTCCAGGGCCGGCATGGCGATCCCTTCGCCATCCTCGGTCCGCATACGGTGGACGGACGCCGGGTGGTGCGCACGCTGCAGCCCGGCGCCACGAGCGTGGAGGTCATCGACGCGCAGGGCCGGGCGATCGCGGAGCTCGATCGCGTGCATGCCGATGGCCTGTTCGCGGGCGCGATCGAAGGCGAGGGCGCGTATCGCCTGCGCATCCACTGGCCTGCCGCCGCCCACGACACGCACGATCCTTACGCCTTCGGCACGTTGCTCGGCGACGAGGATCTCGATCAGCTGTCGCGCGGAACGCACATCGAGCTCTTCCGTTGCCTTGGCGCGCATCCGATCAGCGTCGATGGCGTGCACGGCGTGCGCTTCGCCGTCTGGGCGCCGAACGCGCAGCGCGTCAGCGTGGTGGGCGACTTCGACAGCTGGGACGGCCGCCGCCATCCCATGCGCAAGCGCGTGCCGGCCGGCGTGTGGGAACTCTTCATTCCGGGCCTCCTCGCCGGTGCCCGGTACAAGTACGAGATCTGGGGCGCGGATGGCTCGCTCACCCAGCGCGCCGATCCCGTGGCGCTGGCCGCCGAGCTGCCGCCGTCCACCGCATCCATCGTGGCCGACCCGACGGCGTTCCACTGGACCGACGATGCGTGGATGAAGCGCCGCGGCGCGCTCCATCACGCCGGTTCGCCGCTGTCGATCTACGAACTGCATGCCGGTTCGTGGCTGCGTGGCAAAGACGGCAAGGACCTGCACTGGGACGAACTCGGCGAACGCCTCATCCCCTATGTAGCCGGCATGGGCTTCACGCATATCGAGCTCCTGCCGATCTCCGAACATCCCTTCGGCGGCTCGTGGGGCTATCAGCCCCTGGGCCAGTTCGCGCCGACGTCGCGCTTCGGCACGCCGGAGGCGTTCGCACGCTTCGTCGACCGCTGCCATGAGGCGGGCGTTGGCGTGATCGTGGATTGGGTGCCGGCGCATTTTCCCACCGACATCCATGGTCTGGCGCATTTCGACGGCACGCCGCTTTACGAGCACTCCGATCCGCGCGAAGGCTTCCACCAGGACTGGAACACGCTGATCTTCAACCTCGGCCGTAACGAGGTGTCGGCGTTTCTGGTCGCCAGCGCGCTGGCCTGGCTGGAGCGGTTCCATGTGGACGGGCTGCGGGTGGATGCCGTCGCATCGATGCTTTACCGCGATTACTCGCGCAAACACGGCGAGTGGGTGCCCAACATCCATGGCGGCCGGGAGAACCTCGAATCCATCGCGTTCCTGCGTCGCGTGAACCAGCTCGTCGCGCAGCGCCATCCCGACTGCATGACCATTGCCGAGGAATCGACGGCGTGGCCTGGCGTGACGCAGCCGGTGGAGCAGGGCGGGCTGGGTTTCACCTTCAAGTGGAACATGGGCTGGATGCACGATTCGCTCGAGTACATGTCGCGCGACCCCATTCATCGTCGCTGGCACCACGGCGAGATGACCTTCAGCATGGTCTACGCGTATTCCGAGAAGTTCGTGCTGCCGCTGTCCCACGACGAAGTGGTGCACGGCAAGCGCTCGCTGCTGGGCCGCATGCCCGGCGACGAATGGCAGCGTTTCGCCAACCTGCGCGCCTACTACGGTTTCATGTGGGGTCACCCCGGCAAGAAATTGCTGTTCACGGGCGGCGAGATCGCCCAGCCACACGAATGGAACCACGACGCCCAGATCGCCTGGGATCTGCTCGATCATCCGCTACATCTCGGCGTGCAGAAACTCGTGCGCGACCTCAACCGGACCTACGCCGACCTGCCTGCGCTGCACGCGTGGGACAGCGATCCGCGCGGCTTCCGCTGGGTGATCGGCGACGACGCGGCGCAGAGCGTCTTCGCATGGCTGCGCTGTGCCGAGGGCGGCCGGCCGGTGCTGGTGGTCGGCAACATGACGCCGTCGCCGAAGCACGGCTTCCGCATCGGCGTGCCCGAACCCGGCCGCTGGCGCGAGGCGGTCAACACCGACGCGGTGGATTACGGCGGGTCCGGTGTCGGGAACGAGGGCGAGCGCCACGCGCAGACCGTTCCTTCGCATGGGTTCGATCATTCTCTGGTGCTCAGCCTGCCCCCGCTTTCCACGGTGATGTTCGTCGCCGACTGACGAGGAATACGATGCCCGCCTTACCCGAACGCATGCAGTCCGGCACGCCGCACCCCCTGGGGGCGACCTGCGACGGCATGGGAACCAACTTCGCCGTGTTCTCCGCGCACGCGGAACGCATCGAACTGTGCCTGTTCGACCCCTCGGGCAAGCGCGAGATCGCACGTTACGACCTGCCGGAGTGCACCGACGAGGTGTGGCACGGCTACCTGCCGCGCGTGCGTGGCGGAACGCTCTACGGATTCCGCGCGCATGGGCCGTACAAGCCGGAGGAAGGCCACCGGTTCAATCCGCACAAACTGCTGCTCGATCCCTATGCGCGACTGCTGCACGGCCAGGTGCGCTGGTCGGACGCCCTTCACGGTTATCGCGTGTCGTCGTCGCGCGCCGACCTCTCGTTCGATCGCCGCGACAGCGCGGCGGCGATGCCGAAGGCGGTGGTGGTCGACGAGCCGATGCACTGGACGCAGGGCAACCGGCCGCATACGCCGTGGAACGAGACGGTCATCTACGAAACGCACCTGAAAGGCTTCACGCGCAACCTCAAGCGTATTCGTCAGCACGAGCGTGGCACCTTCATCGCGCTCGCCGACCCGTACGTGATCGACTACCTGGTGAAGCTGGGTGTCACGGCGGTCGAACTGCTGCCCGTGCACGCCTTTCTCCAGGACCGTCGGCTGACGGAAATGAAACTGCGCAACTACTGGGGCTACAACACGCTGGCGTTCTTCGCGCCGGAACCCGCCTACCTCGCGGAAGGCGCGCTCAACGAGATCCGCGCCGCCGTGCAGGCGCTGCACGCCGCGGGCATCGAAGTGATCCTCGACGTGGTCTACAACCACACCTGCGAAGGCAGCGAGCTGGGCACGACGATGTCGTTCCGCGGCCTCGACAACAAGAGCTACTACCGGCTGATGCCGGACAACCCGCGCTACTGCATCAACGACACGGGCACCGGCAATACGGTGAACACCGCACACCCGCGCGTGCTGCAGATGGTGATGGATTCGCTGCGCTACTGGGTGCAGACCTTCCACGTGGACGGGTTCCGTTTCGACCTCGGCGTGAGCCTCGGGCGCGAAGAGCATGGGTTCGACCCGTGCTCGGGCATGTTCGACGCCATGCGCCAGGATCCGGTGCTGGCGAACGTGAAGCTGATCTCCGAGCCGTGGGACATCGGACCGGGCGGTTACCAGCTGGGCAACCATCCGCCCGGCTTCGCCGAGTGGAACGGCAAGTACCGCGACGACATGCGCAAGTTCTGGAAGGGCGATTCCAACATGCGCGGCATCGTCGCCGGCCGGTTGCAGGCGTCGGGCGACCTGTTCGACCACCAGCGCCGCAAACCGTGGGCCTCGGTGAATTTTCTCACCGCGCACGACGGCTTCACGCTCGAGGATCTCGTCAGCTACAACGACAAGCACAACGAAGCCAACGGCGAAGACAATCGCGACGGCGGCAACGACAACGAAAGCTACAACTACGGCGTGGAAGGCCCAACCGACGATCCCGCGATCCGCACCGCTCGAGATCGCGTCAAGCGCGCCATGCTCGCCACGCTGATGTTCTCGCACGGCACGCCCATGCTGCTCGGCGGCGACGAGTTCGGGCGCAGCCAGCAGGGCAACAACAATGCCTATTGCCAGGACAACGAGATCTCCTGGTACGACTGGAAGGTGGCCACGTCCGACGCCGGCAGCGAGCTGGCCGCGTTCGTGGGACGCCTGTCGCGTCTCCGCGAGCAGCATCCGACCCTGCGCGCGAAGCACTTCCTGCGCGGCGACACCGAGGTCGTGCCCGGCATGCGCGAAGTCGCATGGTTCGACGAGAGCGGCACGGAGATGAGCCAGGAGCAGTGGGGCTACACCGAGGGACGGTTGCTCGCGCTGCGCCGCGTGCAGATCCACGGCGACAAGCGTGCGGACGTCACGCTGCTCATGCTCAATGCCACCCCGGAGATGCATGTGTTCCACCTGCCGCAGCCTGGCGCGAACTGGCGTTTGCGTTGCAATACCGCGGACCCGGCGGGACAGGAGATCGCCTGGAGCGAACCGACGATCGAGGTCGAGGGCCGCAGCGTCGTGCTGCTTGCCGCGACGGTGAGGATGGACAACGCATGAGCGAGCGTGCGTTTCACGCCATGCCTTACGGATTCAGGCCGCTCGGCGATGGACGCACGCGATTTCGCCTGTGGGCGCCCGACGCCGAGGCGGTGAGCATCGAGTTCGACGATGCGGACCCTGTCGCCATGCGGGCGCTGGACGATGGCTGGTTCGAATGCCTGTGTCCGGTCGACACGGGTGCCGCGTATCGATTCCGGATCGGACGCGATGCCGTGCCCGATCCGGCGTCGCGCCGTCAGCGCGGTGGCGATGTTCATGGCTTCAGCGTCGTTACCGATCCACTGGCCTATACGTGGCGCAACGAGGCGTGGCGCGGGCGACCGTGGCGTGAGACGGTGATCTACGAGCTGCACGTCGGTGCGCTGGGCGGGTTCCACGGTGTGGAGATGGTATTGCCGCACCTCGCGTCGCTGGGCATCACCGCGATCGAGCTCATGCCGATCGCCGAGTTCCCGGGCGAGCGCAACTGGGGCTACGACGGTGTATTGCCGTTCGCGCCAGCGGCCGCTTACGGCTCGCCGGAAGACCTCAAGTCGCTGATCGATACCGCGCACGATCACGGGCTGATGGTGTTCCTCGACGTCGTCTACAACCATTTCGGGCCGGAGGGTAACTACCTCGGCGCGTATGCGTCGCCGTTCTTCGACGAGGCGACGCACACACCGTGGGGCGCGGCCATTGGTGTGGCGACGCCACAGGTCGGCGACTTCTTCGTGCATAACGCGCTCTACTGGCTCGAGGAATTCCGCTTCGACGGCCTCCGTTTCGACGCGGTGCACGCCATCGGCAACCCGGGCTGGCTCGCCTCGCTCGCCGCGCGCGTGCGCGCGGCCCTCGATCCCGACCGTCACGTGCACCTCGTGCTTGAGAACGAAGCGAACCAGGCCAACCTGCTGGGCGGCGATCGCTTCGATGCGCAGTGGAACGACGATTTCCACAACGCGCTGCATGTGTTGCTCACCGGCGAGAAGGAGGGCTACTACGCGCACTACGATCCGCCGATGCCTCGCCTCCTGCGCAGCCTGAGCGACGGTTTCGCCTTCCAGGGCGAGCCGATGGGTGACAGGAAGCGCGGCGAGCCGAGCGGGCATCTGCCGCCGGCCCGCTTCGTCAATTTCCTGCAGAACCACGATCAGGTCGGCAACCGCGCCTTCGGCGATCGCCTCACGACGCTGATCGCGCCCGAGACGCTCGAGGCCGCGCTCGCACTCCTGCTGCTGGCACCGTTCGTGCCGCTGCTCTTCATGGGTGAGGAATGGGCGTCGCGCACGCCGTTCCTGTTCTTTACCGATTTCCCCGACGAGGATCTTCGCGAAGCGGTGCGCAAGGGGCGCCGGAAGGAGTTCGAGGCATTCACGAGCTTCGGCGGCGAGGAGATACCCGATCCCAACGAGATCGACACGTTTGCGGCCTCCATTCCCGCGCGCGAGGCGGACGCCGGGCAGCGGCGCCGCGAACTCGTGCGCGCGCTGATCGCCGTGCGCCAGAAGCACATCGCACCGTATATCGAGAGCGCGCGCAGCGTCGGCGCCGAAGCGCTCGGCGATAGCTCGTTGCGTGCCGCATGGTCGCTGGGCCACGCGACGCTTACCGTCTTCGTCAACGTCGGCGAGACCGATGTCGCCGTGCCACCGCCGTCGCCGTCGGCGGCGTGGCTGCATGGCGACGCCGCCGACGTCGCCTCCCTTTCCCGCGGTCAGCTGCCCGCGCGTCGCACCCTTGCCTGCCTGGAGTCCTGATCCCGTGAACGCCTCCTTCGACGATCGCCTTGCACTGCTGGCCGAACAGGCAGGGATCGACGTCCATTGGCGCGATGCACTGGACCGGCCTCAGACCACGCCGCCCGACACGTTGCGCAAGGTGCTTCGCGCGCTGGGGCTGGCGGCGGACAGCGCCGACGACATCGAAGGCAGCCTGCGCCGGCTGGAAGACGAACGAAGCGGTCGCGAGGTGCCTCGCATGCTCACGGCCGACGTGGGCGGTCGCTTGCCGCTGCCACCCGCGCCCCGAGGCCGGGCGTGGAAGATCGCGCGTGACGACGGCACGCCGGTGGCCGAAGGCGAGTTGCCGTCGAGCGAGCGCGAGATTCCGGCGCCCGCCGAGCCCGGCTATTACGTCCTCAGCCTCGGTGACGACGAGATCGCGCTGGCGGTGGCGCCGTCGCGCTGCTTCGGCGTGAGCGACGTGCGTGGGGCCCACCGGCCGTGGGGCGTCGCGGTACAGATGTCGGGCCTGCGTCGCCCGGGCGATGGCGGCATCGGCGATTTCACCGCGCTGGAAATCTGCGCGCGCGCCGCGGCGGAAAAAGGCGCCGACGCGCTGGCGATCAGTCCGCTGCATGCACTGTTCGCCGCCGCGCCGGAACGGTACAGCCCGTACGCTCCCTCGAGCCGCCTTTTCCTCAACGGGTTGTACATCGACCCGGTGCGTACCAGCGGCGAGCAGACGGTGCGCGCGGTGATCGACACGCACAACCTGCGCCAGGAGCTCGCCGAGCTGGAGTGGCTGGACCTGATCGACTGGCCGCGTGCCGCGCGCGCCCGGATGACGATCCTGCGCTCGGTTTACGAATGGGCCTCCGTCGATCTCGCGCATTCGGACCGATTCATGGCGTTTCGCCGCGAGCAGGGCGAGCCGCTCGAACGGCATGCGCGCTTCGAAGCGCTGCATGCCGAATTCACCGCCCATGGGCGGCCGGGCGGCTGGCAGGGATGGCCCGACGAGTTCCACGACCCCTCGGGTTCCGCCGTCGCGGCGTTCGCGCGGGAGCATTCGCGCGAAGTCGCGTTCCATGCCTGGCTGCAATGGCTGGCGAGCCAGGGCCTCGAAGGCGCGCAGGCCGCGGCTCGCGACGCCGGCATGAAGATCGGTCTTGTGGCCGACCTCGCCGTCGGCGCCGACGCGGGCGGCAGCCATGCGTGGGCGCATCAAGGCGAAATGCTCACCGGCCTCTCGGTCGGTGCACCGCCGGACGCACTCAATCGGCTGGGGCAGGACTGGGGGCTGACGACGTTTTCGCCGCGCGGTCTGCGCGATACGGGATTCCGCGGTTTCGTCGGCATGCTGCGCGCGGCGCTCGCCCATTCGGGCGGCGTCCGCATCGACCACGTGCTGGGCCTGAAGCGCCTGTGGATGGTGCCGCATGGCGCGGGTGCGACGGAAGGTGCGTACGTGCGCTATCCGCTCGAGGACATGCTGCGGCTGATCGCGCTCGAATCGCACCTGCATCGCGCGATCGTCATCGGTGAGGATCTCGGCACCGTGCCGTCGGATTTTCGGGGCACCATCGGCGACAAGGGCCTGCTGGGCATTCGCGTGCTCTGGTTCGAACGCGCGGGCGACGGCGGCTTCATCGCACCGACGGCATGGTCGGACAAGGCCATGGCGACGACGAGCACGCACGACGTACCGACGGTCGCGGGATGGTGGAGCGGCCGCGATGTCGAGTGGCGGCGGCGCACGGGCCTCGACAATCCCGAGGTCGACGAAGTCGCGCAGCGCGCGGAGGATCGCACGCTCCTGTGGCGCGCGCTGTTCGCGTCCGGCTCGGCGTGGAACGAAGACTCGCCGCCGGCACCCGACGACATCTCGCCCGTGGTCGTCTCGGCGGCGCGCCATGTGGCGACCGCGCCGGCACCGCTGGCGATCTTCCCCGTCGAGGACGTGCTCGGCCTGCACGAGCAGCCGAACCTTCCGGGTCCGACGGACGCGGTGCACCCGAACTGGCGGCGGCGCATGCCCGATTCGTCGTCGCGCCTGTTCGATGGTCCGATCGCGCACGCCGTGTGCGCCGCCATCGACCAGATCCGGAACCGCTCGTGAGCCCGCCTCGCTCGCTCGCCCGCCTGCAGTTCCATGCGGGCTTCACGCTCGACGACGCCGTCGACGTCGTGCCGTATTACGCGAGCCTCGGGATCAGCCATCTGTACGCCTCGCCGATCCTGCGTGCGCGCGCCGGATCCACGCACGGCTACGACGTGGTCGACTGCCACGCGATCAATCCCGAGATCGGCGGCGAAGACGCGTTGCGCCGCCTCGTGGCGCGCCTGCGCGAGCACGGCATGGGCCTCGTGCTCGACATCGTGCCGAACCACATGGGTGTGGGCGTCGAGAACGCGTGGTGGATGGACGTGCTCCGGCACGGTCGCGAAAGCCGTTACGCCGGTTACTTCGACATCGACTGGACGCCGGCCGATCCTCTGCTCCGCAGCCGCCTGCTGCTGCCCATCCTCGGTGCGGGTTATGACGAGACGCTGCGCGCGGGTCATCTGCGGATCGAGCACCGTCGCGGTGAATGGGTGCTGCGCGTCTACGACGATCGCCTACCGCTGTCGCCGGCGAGCGTGGCCTCGCTCGGCGAGTATGCGGCAGCGACGCACGATCCGTCGACCGACGAGGGCAGGGGCGCACTGCATGCGCTGATCGAGAAGCAACACTACCGTCTCGCGTTCTGGAAGCTCGCGAGCGACATGGTCAACTATCGCCGCTTCTTCGACATCAACGAACTCGCGGGCCTGCGCATCGAGCGCACGGCGGTGTTCGAAGACACGCACAGAACGATCTTCCGGCTCTACGCCGAAGGCCTGATCGATGGCGTTCGCTGCGACCATGTGGACGGGCTCGCCGATCCGCGCCGCTATTGCCGGCAGTTGCGGCACCGCCTCGAACGGCTGCGCACGCAGCGACCGCCGGGTGCGCCGCGCGACGCCGCCTACCTCGTGGTCGAGAAGATCCTGGCGCACGACGAGTCGTTGCGTCTCGACTGGCGCACCGACGGCACCACCGGTTACGAGTTCATGGACCACGTCTCGGCCGTGCTGCACGACGAGGCCGGCGAAACGCCGTTGACCGGACTCTGGCGCGGGCTGACCGGCGACTCCGCCGATTTCGGTTCGCAGGCCGTGCAGGCGCGGCGGCAGATTCTCGTCGACAGTTTCGAATCCGAGCTCGATCGCACGGCACGCGCGCTGTTCGCCGCCGCGCGCGCGGACGTGGCGACGCGCGACGTCTCGCTCGCGGCCATCCGCCGCGTGCTGGTGGAGCTGCTGGTGCACTTTCCGGTTTACCGCACCTACGCGGGCGGTGCGGGGCGCGACGCGTGGGACGACGCCGTCTTCGCGCGCGCCGTGGAAGGCGCGCTGCGCACCACGCGGCTCGAAGACGCCGATCTGCTTCACCTCGTCGCACGCTGGCTCGGCGGCGAGGCGCCGCGGTCGCTTCCGCCGGGCCCGGTGCGCCGTGCGCGAGAACGCGCGATGGCGATCTTCCAGCAGGCGACGTCGCCCGTGGCCGCGAAAGCGGTGGAAGACACCGCCGGTTATCGCTACGGGCGGTTGCTGTCGCGTAACGAGGTGGGCGTCGACGCCGCGCATCTCGCCATGTCGGCAGAGGAATTCCATGCCCGTTGTGCCGAGCGTGCCGAAACGCTGCCCAACAACCTGTTGGCCACCGCCACGCACGACCACAAGCGCGGCGAAGACCTTCGCGCGCGCCTCGCCGTGTTGTCGGAAGAAGCGGCGCGCTGGGTCGTCACGGTGGAGCGCTGGCGTTCGCGTCACGCGGATCTTCGCCAGCGTGCGGAAGGCCGCATGGCGCCCTCCGCCGGCGACGAGCTGATGCTCTACCAGATGCTCGTGGGCGCGTGGCCGCTCGATCTCGCGCCCGACGATCAGGACGGCGTCGAGCGGTTCGCGTCGCGCATCGCCGCATGGCAGCGTAAGGCGCTGCGCGAGGCCAAGCGCTGGACGCGCTGGACCTCGCCCAACGAACCCTACGAGGACGCCTGCGAGGATTTTCTGCGCGCGCTGCTGTCCGGCGACACCGCGGCCGAGCTCGCGGCGTTCGCGAACCACATCGCCGCGCCCGGCGCCGCGAATGGCCTCGCACAGACGGTGCTGCGCCTGACGACCCCGGGTGTGCCCGATCTCTATCAGGGCACGGATTACTGGGATTTCAGCCTGGTCGACCCCGACAACCGCCGGCCGGTGGATTTCGCGGCACGCGCCGCGTCGCTGGAGCGCGACCATGCCCCGGCCGACCTGCTGGCGACCTGGCGGACCGGCGAGGTGAAGCAGGCGGTGGTCGCGCGCCTGCTGCGGCTTCGGGCATCGTCACCCGGGTTGTTCGCGAAGGGCGATTACCGGCCGCTGGAGACGAAGGGCCCGGCGGCGGGGCACGTGCTCGCGTTCCTCCGCGAGTACAAGGGCGAGCGCCTGCTGGTGGCCGTCGCGCGGCACACGGCGGGGTGGCTGGGGGGTGAGGCGACGCCTTCCATTGCCGCCCGCTTCTGGGCTGGCACGACCCTGACCTTGCCCGAGGGGGCATGGAACGACGCGTTCGGCGCGGGCAGCCTCAACGGTGGCGAGGTCCCGGTGGAAGCCCTTTTCGGTAGCCTGACCCTGGCGGTCCGCACGCTGCATCGCGGGCAGGCCGGGCGCATCGCGCCGCGCTGATCGACGATACGATCGGCTCCCATTCGCTGGTAGCGGTGTCTTTGCCGGAGGGTGGAAGCCGATCGGATCGGCGATCCCGCGGCAGCGGGCATCGAAGCGGTGTCGCCGCAGGCTCAGCCGCGCAGCGACCTCACCAGCGCGATGTAGTCCCGCATGGCCGTCTCGCCCGGCATGCCTTTCAGCTTCGCCCAGGCCTCGTACTTGGCCGTGCCCACGAAATCGAAGAACCCGGGCTTGTCGCCGCGGATGTCGCCCTCGGCCCCCTGCTTGTACAGGGCATAGAGCCGCAGGAGGGTGTCGTTGTCGGGGCGGTCGTCGAGCCCGAAGACCGCATGGGAGGCCGCCTCGAACTGTCGCCGGAGCTCGTCGGACATGAGCGGTTCGCCACGTGGGTCGGAAGATGGGGGGGGCTTGTAGCATGCGCCCCGGAGAGTGTCCACGGCCGGAATCCACCGCGTGACGCGATATCATGGTGGTTTCGCGAGTGAGGTTGCTCCCATGGCCCATCCGGCTGTCGCCCCCGTCCTGACCATCGACGGCCCCTCCGGTTCGGGCAAGGGCACCATCAGCCGCCTCGTGGCCGAGCAGCTGGGCTGGCACCTGCTGGACTCCGGCGCCTTGTACCGGGCCGTGGGCTACGCGGCGGGCGAGGAGGGCATCGACCTCTCGGACGCCGACGCGGTCACCCGATGCGCGGAAACGGTGAAGATCCGCTTCCGGGCCAGCGCCGACGGCGGGGAGACGCGCGTGCTGGTCAACGGCCACGACGCCACGGACGAGCTGCGGACCGAGACCGCGGGGGCCGCCGCGTCGGCCATCGCCGTGATTCCGTCGGTGCGCCAGGCCCTGGTGGACCTCCAGCACGGCTTCCGCAAGGCGCCCGGGCTGGTGGCGGACGGCCGCGACATGGGCACGGTGATTTTCCCCGATGCCGCCCATAAGTTCTTCCTGACCGCCAGCGCGGCGGAACGTGCGAAAAGGCGCTATAAGCAGTTGAAGGATAAGGGGCTGAGCGTTACACTTGCCGTCCTCCAGCGAGAGATCGAGGCACGCGACGAGCGAGATGCGTCGCGGCCGGTCGCCCCGTTGAAGCCCGCCGAGGGCGCCGTGGTGATCGATACCACCGGCATGCCCATCGAGGTGGTGGTGGCGAAAGTATTCGCCGTGGTGCGTCCGTAAGGCGCATCCGGCATTGGCGTCCGCGCAGTGTGCGCGGACTCTTGGCAACGGTGCAGGGCACGTCTTCCGAGGCAACCCGCACCCACAACCGGTGGGTCCCCCGTCCGTTTGCGACACGTAGGTACGCGAACGCCGGGTACGGCCTTTCATAACCCTGGAATCAACATGACTGAAAGTTTTGCCGAACTGTTTGAACAGAGCCAGCAGGCTATTTCCAAGCTGAAGCCCGGCTCCATCGTCACCGGTATCGTTGTGGAAATCCGCAACGACGTGGTGGTGATCAACGCCGGCCTGAAGAGCGAAGGCATCGTCCCCATCGAGCAGTTCAAGGACGAGTCCGGCGCGCTGGAAGTGGAAGTGGGCGACGAGGTCAAGGTCGCGCTCGACGCGCTCGAAGACGGCTTCGGCGAGACCAAGCTCTCCCGTGAGAAGGCCAAGCGTTCGATGGTGTGGGACGACCTCGAGCAGGCGTTCGACAAGGAAGAGACCATCACCGGCAAGATCTCCGGCAAGGTCAAGGGCGGCTTCACCGTCGACATCAAGGACGTCCGCGCATTCCTGCCGGGCTCGCTGGTCGACGTGCGTCCGGTCCGTGACCCGGTCTACCTCGAGGGCAAGGACCTCGAGTTCAAGATCATCAAGCTCGATCGCAAGCGCAACAACGTCGTCGTCAGCCGCCGCGCGGTCGTCGAGACGGAGTTCTCGGAAGAGCGCGAGAAGCTGCTCGAGCGCCTGACGGAAGGCGCGGTCGTGAAGGGTGTGGTCAAGAACCTCACCGATTACGGCGCATTCGTCGACCTCGGCGGCATCGATGGCCTGCTGCACATCACCGACATGGCGTGGAAGCGCGTGCGTCACCCGTCCGAAGTCGTCAACGTCGGCGACGAGCTGGACGTCCGCGTGCTCAAGTACGACCGCGAGCGCAACCGCGTTTCGCTCGGCCTCAAGCAGCTCGGCGACGACCCGTGGGTCGCCATCGCGCGTCGCTACCCGGTGGGCAGCCGCCTGTTCGGCAAGGTCTCCAACGTCACCGATTACGGCTGCTTCGTCGAGATCGAGCCGGGCGTCGAAGGCCTCGTGCACGTCTCCGAAATGGACTGGACCAACAAGAACGTCAACCCGGCCAAGGTCGTGCAGGTCGGTGACGAGACGGAAGTCATGGTCCTCGACGTGGATGAAGAGCGTCGTCGTATCTCCCTCGGTATCAAGCAGACCCGCTCGAACCCGTGGGAAGCCTTCGCAGCGATGCACAAGAAGGGCGACAAGGTTTCCGGTCAGATCAAGTCGATCACCGATTTCGGTATCTTCATCGGTCTGGACGGCGGCATCGACGGCCTCGTGCACCTGTCCGACATCTCGTGGCAGGCCTCGGGTGAAGACCTCGTCCGCAACTTCAAGAAGGGCGACGAAGTCGAAGCCGTGGTTCTCGCGGTCGATCCGGAGCGTGAGCGCATCTCCCTCGGCATCAAGCAGATGGAGCAGGATCCGTTCGGTCAGTTCATGGCCACGAATCCGCGCGGCACGATCCTGACCGGCACGGTTCGCGAAGTCGACGCCAAGGGTGCGACCATCGACCTGGGCGAAGGCGTCGAAGGCTACATCCGCGCCAACGACATCGCCAAGGAGCGCGTGGAAGACGCCACGACGTACCTGAAGGTCGGCGATGCGGTCGAAGCGAAGTTCACCGGCATGGATCGCAAGGGCCGTCAGCTCCAGCTGTCGATCCGCGCGAAGGACGAGGAAGATCTGGCCGATACGATGGCCGACTACCAGTCCGCCGCCGGCGGCACGACCAAGCTCGGCGCGCTCCTCAAGGAGCAGATGAACAAGGCCGACTAACCGTCGGGCGAGGGGCGGTCAACGCCGCCCCTCGCTGTTTGTTCCACCGTTATCAGCGTCAGTTCGAGAACCACCAGGGGACCCATGACAAAGTCGGAACTGATCGAGGCGCTGGCGCGGCGCCAGACCCACCTTGCGTTCAGCGACGTGGAACTAGCCGTCAAGAGCGTGCTCGAACAGATGAGCCACGCCCTCTCCACGGGCGAGCGCATCGAGATCCGCGGCTTCGGCAGCTTCGCGCTCCACTTCCGCCCGCCGCGCATGGGGCGCAATCCCAAAACCGGTGAGGCCGTGGCCCTGCCGGGCAAGCACGTCCCACATTTCAAACCCGGCAAGGAATTACGCGAACGCGTAAACCTCGTCGAGGAGACCAACGCCGCGCTTTGACGCGGCGTTTTTTTTGGGTGGCGTTTCGCGGGACGGCTCGGCTTCGCCATCGCGGTTGCCTGCGCTGTCGCGAAGAGCCGTCGGCCCTCACCCTCGCCGCGTAGGAGCGCGCCCTGCGCGCGACATCTTTTCGCGACGAGCAACAGGCCCTGTCTCTCACGGCCCCAACGGCGTCGCGCGCAAGGCGCGCTCCTACCGCCTGCCTCACGAAAAAACGATCGACCGTCCAGGTCGATCCCCTGACGGGCCTTCATCCGCGCAAAGCCCTCGCCTCCACAGTCGCGGCAAGGGTGAGAGCCGACGCCTCTGCCGACCGGCGAGGCGACTGGCAACGAAAGCCTATGCGGCGCCTGCTCTTGTGGGAAGCCCGCTGGCGGGCGAAGGGTGCTCGCCGTATCGCTTGGGCAATGCCTTAGCCCGGTGGGAGCCCGCCTGCTGGCGATAGGGGGGCTCGCCGCCAGCACCCCTTCGC